>OGRE01001290.1_pt1 | contig 22355 bp, 10 predicted proteins | sample 1553421 | NCBI WGS metagenome assembly OGRE01 (sample SAMEA2580076, study PRJEB22360) | human gut metagenome | biome: human gut; feature: human-associated habitat; material: faeces | place: Denmark | collected 2008/2010 | reverse complement strand
GCTGACGCAAGATTGCAAAGACTGAAAGACCTTCGGCGGGCAGATAGCGTCCGATTCGATAATGCTCTTCTTAATGCCCGCTTACAGGATTATCAAAATGAAAGGGCCGCTTCTGTTGCAAAAGCTAATGCCGATTGGGAGAAGCATAAGTTTGATACTAATACAAAGATTAAACTGGCGGATATAAACAGGCAGATACAGAAAGATGCTGAAAATGCTCGATTGCGGGCGGAGGAGAATAAAAAGACTGCCGAATATAGAGAAGCGATGCTAAAACTCCAGCAGCAGAGGATTGCGGCAAGTCAGAATGGAAAAGATAAGTTCGATTATTTGATTGGCCAGAATGGGCGAAAAACAGTGATACCTAAAGACGAAGCAACCGCGGTAGCTGGGTATTTATACAATAGGATGCAGGAAATAATAGCTTCTAATCCTAACGACAGGCGTACAGTTGACGACATAAAAATGCAAATGGGTGAAGGTGGAGATCAGTCAACTAAGACGCTATCTATTGTGAAAAGGAAGATAAAGGATTTTCCAGAGTTACAGGATGAATTGGAGTCGATTATAAACGGGGCATATGAGCCGAAAGATACACAGCAGACCGTTTATGAATATTTACAGCGATTTTTACCAAAACAGGAGTATAGCGGGCCGTATCGTCCTCCTGAATACTTGAATGGAAAAGAGGTTGTTGATTTCAGTCCGGAACAAGAAGTGATTAAGTATAAACCGAAAAGCAAATAAAGTTATGCCTATTTTTGAAAACAAGGGGGTTAAGTATGATGTCTCCCCAGAATATATACCTGATTTTGCATCGGAATATCCAGATGCTGTGACAGTAATTGAGAGGCCGGATAAGCCGTATCGTGTCAAGGCATCACAATATGATATATTCATGCAGCAACATCCAGAGCCGGATATCTCCATAGGTGAGATGCGGGATACGGGTAGTTTTGTTGGTGATTTAGGTGAAAGATTTGCCTCTGGGCTTGGTCATTTGGCAGGGAGTACTCTTAATTTGATGGACAAGGGAACGAAAGCTCTCGAAAAGATAGGTATTCCAAGAAGCGGAACATTTGGTGCAGAGGCGGAAAAGCTCAATGAATGGGCTGATAAACTACATAAAGCGTCTGATCGTTATAAAGGAAAAGGATTTTCTTCTTTGTGGAGCGATGGTGATTACTCTGGGGCTATGGGATCTGCGCTGTTGAGTGCAACAGAGTCCGCACCTACAAGTCTTGCTATTGCTGGCTCTACTGCTTTGACAGGTGGAATGGCTCCTGGGCTTATTGGGGCCGGAGCCATAACTGCGTCAGACAAATATGATGAGCTGGGTGCGCAAAATCCAGAGTTGAGCGAGGTGAATAAATGGATCAATGCAATTGGTAGCGGTGCATCTGAATCGCTAACAGAGGTCCTTGGTGCCGGAATGATTGGGAAAACGATCGGAAATCTATTGAAAAAGAACGGACGAGTAGCAGCAGCTAATGTGATAAAGAAGAATTTTCTTGATAAAATGGCTGCGTTCGAAAGTAAACATTGGATTACTGCTCCAATTGCCTCGGAAGGAATGGAAGAGATGGCCAACGCATTGGCCGAATATCTCATTGATAAGAAGACGGGGGTAGAACGCACTGACAATATATTTGAAACAATGCTTGATGCCGGTGTGACGGGATCAATGGGAGGGGCGCAGTTTGTTCCTGTGATTGGCGGATCGAAGCTCTATGACTCTAAGCGAAAGAAAAACATAACAAATAACTACAAGGCTTCTTCTGAAACTGCAAAGCGTATTTTGGGAGAAGATATGGATAAATTTAACGAAGTAGTACTTAAGCATTCACAGTCTCTTGGATCTGTACAGGATTTTGTCGATAAAGTTGCCTCTGTTAAAGGATTGAGTAGTGAGGATCTTGCAGATATACGAAAGTATACAATCAGTCTGCTGAATTATAACGGATATGTAGACTATGTGCAGTCGCGTATTGACGAAGAAACAAGACGCCGTATGGATGATATTGGCCGAACGGCCAATAAAGACATGGGGCAAGTTGTTACAGTCAAATTTCCTTCTTCAGACCAGCCGGTTTATATAACAGGCGGTAATATTGTTTTTGACGAAGAAGGATTGGTGGATGCAAAACAGTCGGATGATATTTTGTATTATCTTGATGAAAATGGCAAAGTCCAGCAAGGACGACCTGAAATGTTCGATAGTTTGATCGAACAGTATCCAGTTGAGCAATTATATGCCGATATCATAAACACGGTCCCCGACGAAGTGATTGCACAAGAAGAGATGGAGTCCGAAGCAGCAGATATACAGCCGGTGATGTTTAATCCTGGCGATTTGGTGAATTTGGTGGACGGTCGTCAAGGGATAGTGCAGCAGATGAGCGATGATGGAGGTGTTATCGTTGAAGTTGATGGCATGACGGAAGAAATAGGGTTGGATTCTGTTATTGACAATATGTCAAAAAATCAAACCCAAAATGAGGATTCTTCAACGGATGGAGACAGCAAAGTGTTAGAAAATGTGCCGGAAAAGACGTTGGAGAGTGTTGTCGCATCGTTGCCTAAACGAAATGACGGGACGATCGACTATAAGGCCATGACTCCACAGCAGCAATATGAATATACGTCCCTTTCCGAATCTCCTCAGACGGCTCTTGAAGATTTGCGTGCGGATATAGAGAATAAACGAAGTGAAGTATCCAAGTCGGAATCCCGGATTGAGAAAGCATCGGGTGGGGAACGTGCATCGTTGCGGGATGAAATACGTGTAAAAAAACAGGAATTGGCAGATCTGGAAGCGTTTTACCGGACTGTCACGCCAGATGTGGATAGTTCTGCCGAAGAAAATGTTATTTTACCAGCATCCCAGACGGAAATTCCGATTAACCAAGAGTCAAATACTCCAGAATCATCTATTCCCATGGACGAGGCTGGTAATCCTATTTATCATCAGGCAGAAATTAGTGATACTTTAGATGCTCTTCTTGACGGTTCCCTGACACTTGAAGAAGTGGACCAGTTTGTAAATAATCATATTTCTGATGCAGAAAGGCGTTTAACTGAGTCGGGCAAAAAGGCTCCTGTGATGGAGCTTGATATAGAGGGTTATAAAGCCAGAAAAAAAGAGTGGGAAGAAGGGCGGAAGCCTATCGAACAGGAAAAGAGCTATTGGGAAGATATTAAATCAAAATTGCAGGATGCCCGTGTGAAACCGGGTGAAGAAGCTGCCATTAATTTAATGCGTAATACTGCACCACAAAGCGGGGAGGAACTGGCTGCGCAAATGCTGGCCAATGGTTCTATAAAGTTGCTGCAGGATGATTATCGACGTGAAACCGGAGGACGTATATCTGAATCCCGTTCGCTGTTTGGATTGTTTGCCGGGAAAGATAAAGGTGGCGTATCGATAGAGCGTGCCGGCGAAATCCTGATGCAGGCGGATTTGGAGAACGGTTCTAATTTCTTTGACCAGAATGATCCGAATGCCGGTCGTAATGCTATTATTGAGGTGCTCTCGACTGCGCGTACCCGTGGCGATCTGATCAACTACATCAAGAACCGCCGCGAAGCGAAAGCCGAGGAGATACGGCAGGCAGAATATAACGAATATGCTCGCTGGTGCGAGGAAAATTATCACCTTTCGCCTGAAGATTATGAGGCATACGAAGATGCGGTTGTTCGTGATTTTAAAGAAAAGCTGCTTACTGATGAAGAACAATTTGAGTTGGATTCTCAGATGGCTGACGAAATTCAGGCAATCCAGGAGGAACTGGAAGAAATAGATGCTATATTGGCACAAAATAGAACAGAAAAAGATGAAAACACTGAAGGAAATGACGAAAGCGGAGGCGATGTCTTACGCGAAGGAGGCAGCGAGATACTGCAAGGAGAACAATCTGCTCAGACCGGGCGAAGTGGAGAAATTGAAGCAGGAGAACCGGCTGGCCCCGGTGTTGATCGCGCGAATGGAGTTGCACAAGAAAGCGCACCCGGAGAAATAAAACCGATAGGTAAAGGAGTCTTTGGTGATATCTATGACCAATTCAGAGGCAAGGCTAAAGAAGCGATAAAGTTTCTCTTAAGGAAAAGAAGCGGAGAAGCGATAGGTGCACTTCACCACAAAGAGGTCGGAGACATAGATCTTGTTTGGGGCAAAGAGGGGACAGGGAAGAGCAATGGCTTTGGACTATCTAAACTTGCCAAGTTCCACCCCGAGGTTCTCGACAGCTTGCAGGACATCTTAGACGACATGGTGGTGATAAGCCGTAGTGCTAACCGTGTAAACCTTGAGAGTAAAACGCATAAAGCGGCTGTGCGCCTTGAATGGGATGGAGAGAAGAAGAATTGGCTATTGACTGCCTTTGAAAAAGAAAAGCCAACGGCTACCGACAGGACGACAGACATTGGCGATACTGAATTGCAGAATGACACAGCTCCTCTGCAAACCGAAAGCTCTTCTACCGACAAAGATAGCGATTCATCTCGTAATACCAACGATTTAAGCGAAAAAATTGCAGATGCCGAAGCGAATCGTGCGGATGGAGCTGCACAAGAAAGCGCATCCGGAGAAATAGATAGGCAGGGTAATCCTATAGACTCCGAAGGTAATCTTATTATCGAGGATGTAAGTAGTGTATCGGATATAACAGATGAAGACTTTACATCTCCTTATCGCACTATAGGGTTGCCCGTTGTTCCAAAGAATGTGTCTGATGCAATCGGAGCTGACGGAAAGCGTGTTATTATAAAGAAGAACATATTCGAGAAGAACGGCAAGGCTCATGCCTTTACTCCTCAATCAAGTAGGGATATATTGGAGAGAGCTTTATATAATCCTGACATTGTAGGACAGTCGCAGCCGAATACCAAAAAGAACCACTGGATTGTAATAAAGTTGGATGATAAAAGTCCGATAGTTGTTCTTGAAGTAAACAGCAACAAGGATAATGTGGAAATTGTAGGGTGGTACACTCTGGATAATAGGAATCTTGACAGAATAAAAAGACAAGCCAAACGTGAGGGCGGCGAACTCCTCATACTGACCTCTAAAGAGGCGGCGGCAAGCCTTTCCACTCTTCCGTCTGACTTGTCTTCTACCGACAAAGATAGCGATTCATCTCGTAATACCAACGATTTAAGCGAAAAAATTGCAGATGCCGAAGCGAATCGTGCGGATGGAGCCGCACAAGAGGGCGCAGGAGATGAAGCCGTAGGAAGAAGATATGCGGATGAAGCTCAACAGGGTCCTGTGCCAAAGCTGCAAGGATTAAGTGGAGAAGAGGCGGATTTGCTTTTGTCTCGCATGGAGTCCGCAGCAGAAATATCGAGCGAGAAAGAACTTACTCCTGAGACTTGGGCAGAAACATTCGACGAGAACAATTTTATTGCCACCCCCATAGGATCTGTGAAAATGGGAGGGAACCAGATCACTAAATTCTTTGAGAAAAAGCGTACCAAGGAGTTCGGTATGGTTGGTCCTACATTGTCTAATCCGGATGTGATTATAGGGGAGGCAAGCGAAGCGAAAGACGGAAACGCAGAGAGAGGCAGCAGCTTTTTGTTTATCAAGACATTCAATAGGAATGGAGAGAAGGTTAAGTTCTATGCCTCTATTACTGTCAAGCAGGACGGGATGGAAGTGTCTGTAAGCAGTCACTATATGAACAAGAACAAAGTCAAAAGAGCCTTACAGGAAAGCAGTGTGCTCTATATAAGAGAAGCATTACTCTCCAACAGCTCTGAATGGCGCTTAGCTGAACATCGAGACGATGTGCCGGACCTCCTTCCTACGCAAGAGAGTAATGCTTCTAAAAACAAAGATACTCATTCTTTCCGTAATAACAGTGAGTTAAGCGAAAAAATTGCAGATGCCGAAGCAAATACCGATATAAATCCTACCGAAGCCCAGAAGGAAGCCGGCAATTACAAGAAAGGGCATGTGCGTGTAGGTACATTTGATATTAGCATCGAGCAACCGAAAGGTTCTGTTCGTAGTGGCGTGGATGCTAATGGTAAGAAGTGGGAAACGACCATGCAGAACACCTACGGCTACATTCGTGGTACGGAGGGCGTGGACGGCGACCATATAGATGTGTTCCTATCTGATGATATTGATGGGTGGAACGGTCGAAAAGCGTTTGTGGTGGATCAATACAACGAGGATGGCAGCTTTGACGAGCATAAGGTAATGCTTGGCTTCAATGAGGCGGCCGATGCCGAGACGGCTTATTTCGCCAACTATGACAAAGATTGGGCGAAGAAGCACAAGACGGTGGTAACCCCCGTAAACTTGGAGGATTTCGAGAAATGGATAGGTAGCAGCCACCGCAAGACAAAAGCGTTTGCAGAATATAAGAGTGTAAAGACAGATAGCAATAAGGCGCAACAGGAACTTGACAAACGGGAAGCTGAAAACAATGACAACCTGCGTTTTCGCACGGCAAAGGAGAGCGATGTTTCCTCGTTCGCACAGAAGCATCAACTGGAAGAGGCAGACGTAAAGAAGTACGCAGAGTCCATGAAAGCAGGTAATCTGGGCGGAGCCAGCTATGCGTTCAAAAGTATCAAGAGAAGCATCCGCTTGGCAAACGACCAGCTATCTTTGGGTGAATTTGTCAAGGTCTTCTCCCCGGTCAAGGCGGAGCTGTTCGACAAGTTCGGCAATGTCGACGAACTGCGCGACAGCTATGTCAAGCAGGCGCAGGATGAGCGCAACGCCATGGAAGCCGCCCGCAAACGGGAAGAGGAGGCTGCCGCAGCAGAAAGAAAACGACTGGAAGAGTTTGAACTGATGTCGAGCGAAGCGTTGGATCGCGCCTACCTTGAAGCCGTCGAAGCCCAAGACGAGAGCCGCATGCGCGACCTCGTGAACGAAGCCGCCCGGCGCAAAGGCTATTTGTCGACGGATGAGTTCAGAATGGCGCACCGTGCCCCCTCCTACGATGAAGAGGGCATCGACAAGAGTATGGTCGACGTGGCTCAGAACAAAGACAACATCCGCGACAGTCTGGACGAACAGTTCCGCATGAACCGGGACAAGAACCGGGAAGAGAGCATAGCGGCTATCAGCGAGGCGTTGGACGCCATAGATAAAGGAGAAAAGCCGATGGTCACCATCTACCGGGCGGTGCCCAAGTCACTCAAAGAGGGAAGCGTCCGGAACGGTGACTGGGTGACACTCTCCGAAGCCTATGCCCGGCAGCACGGCAACCACGCCTTGGAGGGGGACTACCGGATGATGGAAGAACGTGTACCGGCTGAGAACCTCTATTGGGACGGGAACGACATCAACGAATGGGGATATGACGACAAGAGCGACTACCTGTATAAGGACACCCGGAACAACCGCAAGTTGAACGACCTGGTTACCCGGGACGACAAAGGGAACATCATCCCCCTGTCTCAACGCTTCAACGCCCGGAAGAGCGACCCCCGCTTCCGCTTTATCGGTGAGCAGGGAGCAGCAAGGCTTGATGCAGCAGAAGAAGCAACTACCCGTCTTGACAACTTGAATGTGGCAAGGGAGATGGAATCCGCTTTCAATGAAAAGAAGCAGCGGATAGAAAAGCTGCGTAAAAGTGAGCCGGTGGAAATAACAGGCTGGGAGATCGAGCCGAGCGATGATCTGAAACAATATAAGAAGAATGCACTGGAGTATGGGAAAAGGTTGCGTGGTGAATATACCAACAAAGACACAGGGGAAACAGTCATGGTCGGCAAGAATGCTATCAAGGAGGTGCTGAACCACGACTATAAAAACGCGGAGCAACTGCAAAGCGTTGCGGCCATACCTCAGATTATCGAGAATGCTGTGTATATCGAATCACAAGCTAATACAGACGATAAGGTTGACGCTGAAAAGTTTGACTATTATGTTTGTGGGATGAAGATTGGCGGTGAAGATTATACGGTTCGTGCTGTAATTGTCACGCCTAAAGAGGGCACTCGTTATTATGACCACAAACTTTCCAAAATAGAAAAAGGGAAATTGCTTGATTCACTAATCGGGATAACAACTCCCGGTTTTAATCAAACAACTTCCCTTAATTCCGATATCAAAGATACGAAGCTCCTGTCACTTCTCCAAATAAACGAGAAAGAAAATGCACGGAAAATCAAGCTGGCTACCGGCTGGGAACGAGGTGCCGACGGAAAGTGGCGCTACGAGGTGCCAGACTTCGAAGTGGACCCGAAAGGGCTTGCCCGCAAAGACAGGCTTTGGGCTAATCTCCCGTGGGGGAAAGACTTCGACAACCTGAATGGCAGATTGCTCGACGGGGAGGAACTTTCGGAAGAGGAACTGGCGCGATACGACGAGCTGTCGGAACGTGCCGAGGCCATGCGCAGCTCCTACCGGTCCGAAGAGGTGCGTTACCTGGACGATTACGTGAAAGACCCCCGCCTGTTCGAGGCATACCCGGAACTGAGGCAGATGCGCGTCGAGCTGTATAAGGACGGAAGCAGCCGTACCGGTGCGACCTTCTACGAGGCGCAGAACCTGATCCGCGTCAATGAGGCAGCACTGGAAACGGAAGACCTGCGCAGCCTCATTGCGCACGAGGTGCAGCACGCCATCCAGGCAAGTGAGGGCTTTGCCCGAGGGGGGAATGAGAGTACCTATAAAAAACATCTGAATACGTTAAAAGAAAAGCGCGATGCGTGGTCAATGGTCGATGAGTTCAAAGAAAAACAGAAAGAGCTTGGCGATGAAGCCCGCCAGATAGATGTATACAACGCTCTTGTCGATGAATACCATTCGCTTGGAATGACCTTTGGTGACGGCTTCGTTCCCAGTCGAGAAGCATTCGATAAGGGATTTAACCTTTGGGCACGCGGATACGACAACGAAGGTTATGAAGATGCTTACAACGAATACCAATCTCTTACTGAGAAATATGGTCTTGGTGAAAGCCGCAATCGCTACAAAGAGCTCTCCGGCGAGGTGGAAGCCCGCAACGTACAGAGGCGTTTGTCTATGACTCCGGAAGAGCGACGGAGAACGCTGGCAGAAGAAACGGAAGACGTAGCGCGTGAAGACCAGCTGTTCCTCGATGACGCATTAGGAAAACCGGCTTCTTATGCACCGGCTTCTGGGAATATCGAAGAGGTGAACGAGCGTTTCAACGAAGATTTGCAGCGACAAATTGACGGTTCTTTGCCTAAAGGGCATGTTTACAAGCTGGGGAATCCGTCCAGGTTTTTACAGGCTGCGGGATTCCCTTATCTGCCAATAGAGTTACGTGCAGATAAATTGGCGACTAAAGCATCTGAGAAATATAAAAGTAACCATCCTTTCAATTTGACAAGTGTAGAGAATCTTCCACAAGCTATAGCCAATCCGATAGCGGTATTTGACAGCAAAACACGAATTGATGCAAAGGTCGTTTTAACAGAACTTGAAAGCAATGGAGATAATTTTGTTGTGGCTATACAGGTGAACCGTAAGGTTGGCAATATTGAAATCAATTCTGTGCGTAGTATTTATCCGAAGGACTATGTTAAGGATATCTATTCATGGATAAACGATGGTTTACTAAAATGGGTCGACAAGAAAAAAGCTACTGATTTTATAGCAGTACTCCCGCTAACGTTGATGATAAAAACAGTAGCTTTTCATCTGCCACAAAGATAGTGGAATCTTTTGTAAATCCAACCCTTGACGAGGGAAAAATATCGTCTGCCGTAGATGAATTGGCAAGTGGCCTACATATTCCGATACACATCATCCGGGATGTAAACGATATCACGGACGATGACAAAGATACTCAACGGAAGAAACGAGGGTCCAAAGGTTGGTATGATATGGAAACTGGCGAAGTATATTTGGTTTTGCCCAATGCCGAAAGCATCGCCGACGCACAAGCGACCATTTTACACGAGGTCGTTGCGCATAAAGGGCTTCGCGGACTATTAGGAGAAAAGTTTGACGACATGATGGATTCTGTCTATCGCAACCTACCGGAAGATGTGCGCCGTAAGGTTACCTGTGCCGGACTTTCCCGCTATGGGGGAGACTTCAGGATCGCGACGGAAGAGTATTTGGCTTCTGTTGCAGAAAACGGTGTATCCGAGCCGTCCATTTGGCAAAAGATAAAATCGGCCATCCGCGGATTTTTCCGGTCGTTGGGAATCGATTTGCGTATGCGGGATGAAGATATTGCTTATATGTTATGGAAGAGTAAGAACCGTCTTGAAAAAGGTGATTCACTTGTTACGATCATTCATAAAGTGGCCAAAGATGGAAATATGCGTGATACATTGTTGTTCCGTGATCCGTTGGTTAGTAGCGGAACGATGCTTGCCACTTCGGCAGAAGAACGTCGTAGCATGGTTAGGGCTATTAGAAGCGTGATAGAAGGATTGAAATCAGCCTCACCATCATCCTGGAAGTTCTATCAGCGTTTCCGGGAAAGCTATCAGGACATGATGATTCCGCTCCGTGATTTTCAGCGAGACCTGGAAAAGGAGATGGGGCGCAAGGTGAAGGACTATGAAAACGCCTATATCTTCGAGAACACCTCCAAGGGAAAAGGAGAGTACGACATGGACAAGTTCAAGGAGACGGAGTTCAAGGCTTTGGTGGATGAAGTAGCCCGTTTATCAAAAAAAGATGGCGTGATTGATCCCGAAAAACGGGAAAGGGTGGAGCTTTATATGAAGGCAAAGCATGGCCTTGAACGTAACATGAAGATGCGTGAAGAAGCCATTGCTGCCCTTGAGACCCCCTCGGAGGAAGCGATTGAAGCTATCCGTAACAAGGATTATGCAGGCCTTACTGCCGTAACAAAAAAATTGGATCCAGAAAAGAGTGGAATGGATGAAATCCTTGTCGGGGAGTTTGTCCGCAAGTTCGAGGAGGAAAACAATACGGATCCTCTTTGGAAATGTGTTCGTGAGGCGACCCATGCTTCCCTTGAAAAGATGTACCGGTCCAATTTGATCAGCCGTGAAGCCCGGGATAAGATAGCCGGAATGTACCAATATTATGTCCCACTTAAAGAATGGAGCGAACAGACCGCTGGAGACATCTGGGATTACATGGATGCGGACCGCGATGCCGTATCCAACCCGCTGCAAACGGCAAAAGGGCGTACTTCTATGGCCGGTGACGTATTGGCCAATATCATACATGATTATGAAAGCGCGACGATAATGGGGTACAAGAACCTGACGAAGCTCCGTTTTGTCAACCTCGTGCGAAACAGCAAGACGGGAAAGGCAAGCGTCTCCGGTCAATGGTATGTCAAGAGCGGCGTAGATGCGGAGGGGCAGACCCTGTGGGAGCCAGTCACGGCGGAAGGACTGACCGAAGATGTGGAGGCGAACGCCGCCATCATCAATGATTTTGAGGAAAAGATGAAATCGTTACAGAAAGAAGGAGAGGCGAAGACGCAGAAAGAGGTGCTCTCCCTCGGTGTCCCCATCAAGGACTGGCAGGAAAAACAACATGTCGTCCGGGTGAAAGAGGGCGGAAAAAACCTGGTTATTTATATAAACGGAGACCCGAGGGTGGCGCAGGCTATTAACGGGCTTAACAACCGCAACCTGGACAATGAAGTGCTCAGATGGATGAACAAGATACGGCAGTTCATGATGTTGAACTATACTTCTCGAAACATCAACTTCATTTTTAGGAATGTCGGCCGTGATTTCTTCTATACGAATACAATGAATTATGTGAAATACGGGGCCGGTTTTGAAGCTCGCTACATCGTTAATTATTTCAATGCGGTAAGACGCATTGCGGGAGTTGTGATCCGTGGGAAACATGACGCTGACTATGATGCATTCCTGCGTGGCGGAGGGCGTACCGGTTATGTGGAAGTGATGGGGTATGACAAGTACAAAAGGGAAGTAGGCCGGATGGTCAGAAAGAGTGCAGGAGGAAAGTTGCAGGTGAAAGATGTGTTGAACGTGTTTGGCGGATGGCTGGAGACGGTCAATGGTGTTGCCGAGAACGCTTCTCGGTTCGGCACCTATCTTACCGCCAAACAGGTTGGAATGTCCGAACTACAAAGCATCCAAGCGGCCAAAGAGGCTTCTGTCAACTTTAACCGCCGGGGTAGCGGCGCCATGGGTGCGGCTTATGCGCAGAACTTCTACTTCTTTTTCAATGCCGCCATACAGGGAAGCCACAACTTCTTGAGCGCTGGCGTTGCCAACCCGAAGAGGATGGCGGCCGCAATTGCCTTTTGGACAACCCTTGGATATGCCCTAAGTTTGGCTTCAAGGATGTTGCTTGGGGATGACGACGAGTATAACGAGATACCGGATTATGTCCGGCAGAACAATGTGATTCTTCCTTTTGACATGGACGGGACGTATGCGCTTCTCCCTCTCCCTGTTGAACTCCGTGTACTGTACGGACTGGGGGATATGGCGGCACAATATCAGCATGGGGAATATAAGGGACGTGATTTTGCAGGTGATGTTGTCGGAAAACTGATGGAGCTGTTCCCGCTCGATGTGGAGGGAAGCTCTTCTGACAATGCAGTGGAATCGGCATTGAAGGCTTTTACACCGGATGCTATTTCCCCGTTGTTGGATACCTATTGGTTTAATGAGAATTTTTATGGCAAGCGGATTACTGGGCGCAACGAGTTTAATAAGTATGTTCCAGAATATCATAAGGTAACGACTGGAACCAGCAAAGCGATAATCAAAGCCTCCGAACGGCTGAATAGTCTGTCGGGAGGCGATTATGCCTCTAAAGGAAAATTGGATTATGCTCTTTTGAATCCTTCTGCCGTAGAGTACCTTTTCGAACAGTACTTAGGTGGCGTAGGTAAAGCCATTGCTCAATGTTACAAAACGGTGGAAGGCGCAGTAACCGGAGATGTGCAGCTTAGGAATATCCCAGTTGTGAGCGGGCTGACCTATGACACAGAAAATATGGTTCCGCGTAATTATACAAACGAACGCTATAACCATTACGTGAAAGAGTATGAAGAGATGCAGAGTAGGGATAGGATGTACCGTAAAGGGCTCGAAGGGGGTAAGGACCTGTCGGGTAATTACAAATCCTTTGCCAATAGTCGTGCATACCGACGTTATCAAACGACCGGCTTTTATAAAAAAGCGATTGAAAGTATGTATGATATGGCCCGCTTGATGGATGGAGAAGAAAAGAAAGCTCTTTACGAACAGGCGAGAAAGACAAAAGAAATGATGATTAACGAATTAGACAAAATAGGAGATGAATAGAAAGTTTTATAACCGTAGATTGAAACCGGGAGTGGAGCGGGGTGGTCGCACCCGGTCAGCTATTAGTTTGACAAAGGCTACAGATGTGCTGAAAGAGGCTGAAAATGCTTGGTGGGGACTTAGTGAGGTTCGCAAGAAGGCTGCACGTTCCCAGATGTATGGATTTGAAGATCAATGGGGCGATCTTGTTATTGATCCTGCAAGTGGGAAGAAAGTGACAGAAAGTGCATATATTCGATCGCAGGGTAAAGTGCCTTTGAAAAACAATGTCATTCGCCCGATTTTGAAAAATATCGACGGACAATTCCGAAATAACCAAACGAAGCCCGTTTGTGTTGTTAGGGACAAAAGGGAAAGTAAGATTGGAGAAATGATGAGCATTGCAATTGAGTATTGCCATCAGATCAACGAAACGACGGAAATGGATGCTGCAAGTTTGACGAATCTTATGCTTTCAGGGTTATGTGCCCAACGGGTAGAGTACGGCATGAATCCGGCTAAACAAAATTTGGATGTGTGGGTTTATCCAACCAATACTTATCGGTTATTCTTCAACACGGATATAGAAGATCCTCGGACATGGGATCTTCGTATTATCGGGGAAATGTATGATATGACTCTTTCGGATATTGTGGCCGCATTTGCCCGTGATAAAACAACCTGTGATGATATTTATCGGATTTACGGTGATCATAACGGGGCTACCTGGGCTGATTCGTTTGGATTACAAGGGGACCAGAACAAAAATATGGATTTTTATATGCCGTCCCGTCCAGATCTTTGCCGGGTGATTCTTGTTTGGAAAAAGGAAAGTCGGGAAGCACTTTTTTGCCGTGACCTATTGAGTGGGGAATGGTGGTATTCCAATCTTTCCGACAGAAAATCGATAGATGTTTTAAATAAGCAGCGTATGGAAGAAGCGTTAGCTAACGGCATGGACCCGGAAGATGTGCTTCTTGTGGAATATACCTATTCAATTGAGCAATATTGGTACTATCGTTACATGACTCCGTTCGGAGATGTGCTACAGGAAGGGCGTTCGCCTTACTGGCATAAAGAGCATAATTACATATTGAACATTTATCCGTTTGTCAATGGTAAAGTCTTTAATTTTGTTGATGACTTTATTGATCAGCAAAAGTACATAAACCGGACGCTTACGATGATCGATTTTATTCGTTCGTCTACTGCGAAAGGACTTCTCATTGTGGATGAAGATGCTTTTCAGGGAATGAGCCGGGAGCAGATTGTAGATGAATATGTGCGTTATAATGGTGTGCTTTTTGTTCGTCTTAAACAGGGCCAGAATATACAGAATATCGTTCATCAATATAACGGTTCTGCGGCTGTTGCCGGAGATTACGAACTATTGAACTTACAATTGAAACTTATCAATGATATTTCTGGTGTAAATTCTGCAATGCAAGGCCAAACGCCATCTTCTAATACGCCATCTTCGCTTTATGCCCAGCAGGTTCAGAATTCAAGTATGAATGTTAAAGGCTTGCTTGATTCTTTTCGTAATTTTCAAAAGAAGCGAGACAATAAAGTAATGAAGACGATTCAGCAATTTTATACTTCTGCTCGATATATAGACCTTGCCGGATCGGACTATTCGAAAGAAAGTAAATGGTATGATCCGGAAAAGGTGCAAGATTCAGAAATAGATGTCTATATTACGGAAGGTTCTAATACTCCGGTTTATCAAATGGTGATGAATGATTTCTTGATGGATCTTTACAAAAATGAGGCAATAAATGTCAAGCAATTGCTTGAAAATTCGTCGCTTCCGTTTGCTGAACGTATCTTGGAAAGTATTAAGCGGGATGAAGCGGAGATGTTGCAGGCCCAAGAGGAAGGTCGTATGGCGCAACTTCAGGGAATTCCTTCTGAGGTCATAGGTCAAATCCGGGCATAATTTAAAATAACGAGGCAAGATCGGAAATGATCTTACCTCGTTTCATATTGTGGCTTCCGATATGACCTTACGGGTTGGTGTAGCTATTGGGGTATTTACGGCAAATGGAAGACCTATCCGATAGCAGATCCATACGCCGATAGCACGAGTCATGAGTCTGTCATCATGCATTCCTTCAACAGCTCCCATTGTTTTACCATCTTCTTTGATTTCAAATGTGTCGTGTTCGTCTACGGCTTCCTCGCATCTTTCGATGTATAAAGAATCCCGTATTGCTTTTGCTTGATGGGAGATAACCATAGGCTTGGTTGATGTGTTGGTGTGAAATCCCCATTTTGCTGGGGCGCCTTGTCTGATTTGGTCGGCCGGGGTGCGACAGTAGAGATTGGAGTAATGCCCTGCTATCTCGTCTAAGATGTATTCGAAATTATTGCCTTCCGTGCCTTCTGTTTCAAGCGTGTTACTTTCTATTACAACCATAGCATCCTCCTCGTCAGCATAAAATGTTGCCATCTGTACAGCCTTCCAAGCGCCTTTATCATGGTCGATATGGCCGTGCCATTCGGCTACCACTTCCGGGATGCCTCCGTCCATCATCCAATAGCGATCAAAGACGGTGATATCCGTGTAGTCGGCTTCATCTGAAACTCCCCCTACATCCATAACGACAATATAACGATTTCGATATCGTTTTGATTTATCCGGCATTTTCCAAATGGACAAGCAGCCTATTTCTTCTTTTGACAACCGAAGATTCTGAAGGCTTTCTACACCCGTTTCTTCCGAACCTGAAATTTCACCATGAAAAATAGGATCGATGCAAGTTTCGCGTAGTTTGAGCGTGTCTGAAAGCCGGAAACGTCGTCGGCCGGTAGATTGAAAGGCTTCTGTTGGAGTGCTTGGATATTCAGAATTCATACGCCAAATATCTTTCATGTCTTTCTTTTTTTCTCTATACCAAGCAATAGCTTCCAGTGTAGCTCCCAGTTTCCAAAGGTCCCATTCGTATTCGTCCATAGAATGGATAAACTCTTCGTGGTTATCAATAGGGATTGAATAAATATCAATATCAAACCATGCTACAAAAATGGGGAGCAGGTTATTTTTACCTTTGACAGCCTGTTGCCATGTACGATGAAAAAAATTACCAACGCCTTTTGCCGTACTTTCCAACCCTAAAATCGTATATGCTGTATCATAAATGGAACCGGATATAGACTGGATAAGGTCCTCCGGCTTTTTGCCTGGTGTAGCTCTCCAAAGTCCAATTTCGGTTAGGTGAGCTCCTGATATGTCACCGCTTCGAAGTGTATCGGGTTTTTGGAAAGATCCGATCGAGACAACACAATTTGTGTTTTGAATGACTTTGTTTTTGCTTGAACCTTCAAAGGGTGTGAATTTAACCGTTTCTCCAAGCAGATAAGAAGGGTATTTGTTTAAAGCCTTTGTGATCATTGCCCGAACGTTTCTTGACTGTGTTTCCACATCTCCACAAATGACGGTATTCCAGTTTCGACGGTGTACGAGCATTATCCAAAGCATATAAATTTGGACGAGTGTTGATCCTCCCCACTGTCGTGCTTTTAAGAGGATAAACTTGATAGGCTTTCCGGCCTTTCGTAGTTTTTCAAGTTTATTCAGTACTCTTCTTTGCGCACGGTTTAGTTTAAATGGGATATCTTTTGGGCTCACTTTATCTTTTATAAAGATGAATGAATAGGCCCAGTATTCAAAATCGTATATTATCCGATATTTTATAAATTCAATCCAAAGCTGGTTTAGGGCTTCTTCGGAATACTCCACTTCTTTAATAAATCGGATAATATATCCTTTGAATCCGTATTTGGCGAGTCTACGGATAAACAGGTTTTCTTTTATCAATTCAACCGGTAAATACATATCGCCAATAGGGGAGTCTTTTATTGAAATCTTTTTTCGTTCCCCTACGGCGCCAAGACCGGTGACTGGATTGTATGGTGCGTTTATTATTTCGTGTCTTTTTCTGTTTTCTTCCAAGATATTTTCGATCTCGAAATCATTGTGAATGTCGTGCATAATCGAGATAAAATGAATGAGATTGCTAAAGCTGAAATGTGTATTTTCCAATTAATGACATTATAGCCGAATATTGACTGCATTATTAACATTATAAGCAGCATGATTGTATATTTCTGTCGCTTCGAATGTCCATCTTGCCATATCTTGCTTAAATACATGCCGATCATGGAAAATATGATGGTTGATGCGCCGAATGTCGGTTTTTCAGAGCAAAAGATTGCAGAAGACAGGATTACAGATATTGGTATTACTATAATTGGGGCTTTGCGTCCATAATATTCTGCAATCACCGGCTTATATATCAGGTATCCGATTGAATTGAAGAACATGTGCATAAAGGTCAGATGTATGAAATTGTATGCAATCAGTTGCCAATATCGGAATCCGGAGGACAGTCCGTAATCGCTTAGATCGTAGTACCGTGATAGGGAATAAAAAAGGATAAATATGAATACCAGGATCATTTTCTTTTTAATTTGTCATTAATAATGCGTACAAATTGCCTTTTTTCGATATAGAAAGAAGGAGCTTCATTATTGATGATGGTTTCCAAATAGCTATATCCCGGATATTTTAGCCCTTTTGCAACAAATTTCCTGAAAATACTGTCGTACATGTCTATTTTCATGGGGTTGTACATGTCCGGTTGTATCCCTCTATACATAAGCGATATGTTTCTGATAGCGACTTCTAAGGTGATGTAATACCTTGGAGCCGGATAAGACATCGCTTTTTCTATGATCGTATTTTTGGGAACCCGGCGTGCGACATCCCCCAATTCTTTTATTGCCCTTTCGTATGCCTTAAATACATCATCTTTTTTTTGCCAGTTCTCTGTTTTTGCCATGAAAAAATGCTTTGGTTTGTTATAATGGCTCAAATATATAACATTATAACATATTAAACCACAAAATAATGTCTTTACTTTGCTAAAGTAATACTTTAAATATTATTTCATGGATAATAATGTAGGAAACGAAGAAGAAAAAGTACCTGTGGAATCTTCAGGGGCGACAAATAAACCTTCCAAGAAACAGGCTTATTTGGATTATATGCGTTCTCGTATGGGAGAGTCTTACGGTGAAGACGAAGACTCTGTTTATTCTGACATGCTTGATTATCGGCAAAAGAATGACGAATCACAGGAGCGCATGACCGAAATACTTTCAAAAGATCCGCGCCTTGCACAAGTCCTTTCGGACATGGCTGGCGGCAAAAGGGGGGCAACTTCGGCTCTTGTACGATATTTCGGAAAGGATATTTTGGGAGCAGAAGAAGGTTCGGACGAGTGGAATGATTTGCAGAATGCCGAGAAAGAGCGTATGGAGGAATTGGAATCCATGCGTAAAAGCAAAGAGGAATACGATGTAAATATTGAAGCAAGTTTACCGGTTCTGGATGAATTTGCCACATCCAGAAAAATCGATATCGATGAATTTCTTGACAGTGCCTACAGCCGGATACTTGAGCCCATTTTCAAAGGGAACTACACTACCGAACTGTTGGAAATGTTGTACAATGCCATGAATTATAAGACAGATATTGAAGAATCCTTTCAGTCTGGTGTTGTTGCAGGGAGAAATCAAAAGATTGACAGGATGAGAAAGGATAATGCCGGTGACGGATTGCCAAGATTAGGGGCAAGCACCGCTTCAACGGTTAAACGTGCCGAAAAAAAGCCTTCTTACAAGTCGAGCGTATGGAATGATTAATCAATTTTTAATAAGTAAAGCGATGGGAAAATTTGTAAATTATGTGAGAAACGAAAAGGGATTTATTTTATCCTTGGTGTTAATGATTCTTGGGATTGCGTTTGGAGATGCATCTGTCCTTATGGCTGAAGGGGTGACTGTTGCTCCGCCAGCACCAGAAGGGGGTACGGCTACGGAAGGCCATGAGGGTTTGCAAACACAGTTAGGAGGGCAGGATACTTCTGTGACCACTTTGGAAAGAGGTGGTGAAACGGGCGATATCATAGCTGAAGACATAGACGAGGATATTGCGAAATTCCGTCCTGATTTTTTCCCGATTGACACGATTGCCCGAAAAGCGGCAAAGAAAAAGAGAAAAACGAATTATGTTGTCAAGCATTATAATATCGATGCTTCCCGTATCACTTGTATCACGAACGCTGAACATACGGAGTCTGCAAGTAAAAAACGTGTAGCATTGCCTATTGATGCAGCGGACGGCAGTGTGTTTAACGTATATGACACAATCAACGTTCGTGGAGTGGACGGTTATGCAAGCGACGGTTCGACGGTCACTCCCGGTGTGGATCTGATGCTTTATGTTGTGGCACTGGATGCTTCGTCGGGGCTTCCAGTAGTTGTAGCCATTAATGGGAAAAAGCAAAACCCGGCAGACGTGGAATGTTATGTTCCTTCTATTCCGGAGGGCACGGCCTTGTATTGTATGGCCAAGGCCGGCAGCGAAAGCCAGTTGTTCTGTCCTCCGACCAATCAGGCGCCTACGCCTCGCGAAGTCTATATGCAGCGGAAGATGTCCAACACCAAGTTTACCGAATATTTTGAGAATGTAAAGAAAAAGGTGGCCTGGGATAAGGAAGATGTGATGGAAAATGACCTTTGGGAATTCCGTCGCAAATGCGAAGTGTCCTATTTGCTGGGTATCAAGGGTAAGATCGCGATCAAGGATGCGCAATATCCGAATCGTGGAATTGAAAACGTGTATTTTCAGGAGGGTATCATGTGGTCCATCAAGAAACACTATGAATATACGAAAGGTAAGTTCAGCTTTGCGGATTTTATCGGTATTACCAAAATGAAATTTACCGGTAACAACGGAAGCAAGGAAGCCTTTGTAGGTGTCGGCAAGGATTTGTTGGAAGATATGATGACAGTCGATTACACGTTGACGAAAGATATTAACGTGAAATCCAGAGAGAAATGGGGTATCAAATTCCAAGCCTTCGAAAGCTCTTTCGGAACGATGAATGTTGTCCATTTGCCTATTCTGGACGAAGTTGGTTTGTCGGAGATCGGTATTTGTCTTGATCTTGATATGTTGGTTCTCTACAAAATGGAGGAGGAGCGACGGAATATCAATATGGAAACGCAGGGCGAAGCTGCTGAACGCAATGTTACGATTCAGACAGACTGTTTAACGTTGAAAGGATACAGTCATCTGCTGATCAAGCCGAACACGTCCGGTTTCAATGATGCGGAACCAGATCTTGTAAAGGCAAAAACAAATGATGGTGCGACTTTGCCAAGTGAGGGAAATAAGGAAGGCGCTATCCTGTACTTGAAGAAGGATGTCGCATCGACTGGAACCAACGATGAGTTGAAGGCCGGTATGTTGGCTCAGTGGAATGGGACAAAATGGGTAAAGTATGATGGAGATGTCTATATCGGAGCCTGATAATTAATGTTTAATTAGAAAAGGGAGATTCTGCATTTTTTAGATTCTCCCTTTTTAGATAGAGATAAGGTTATGTATAAGAAAATATATGGTACATCGTCTGCCGAACTTTCGACGATTATTAATGTAGGTGGTATTCCAAGACGTATTGAATTTACAGGAGGTGTTCCATCTGGGGTATCACGGGTATCTGCGAGATTTGTAACTTCTGACAAACGGTTGCAAGATGCAATAGAGTCAGACCCAAGGTATGGTGAGCTTTTCTTTCTTGAAGTAATTTCGCCTATGCAGTCTAAAGAGAGAGTAGCAAGCAACGGTAAGGTAAAAGAGTATAATTACATTACGCGTGTTCAGGATGCTATAAACGTGTTAGTCACCAAGCATGGTGTCCAGTTAGATTCTCTGAAGAGTAAACAGGATGTAAAAGAAGCGGCCAAGAAAAAGAGTGTATCATTCCCTAATATGAGATAATCATGACAAAGCAGGGTATAATAGATAAAACCAGAGCGATAATGAATGAGATAGGCGAGGAAGAAAATCTCTCATTGTTATCAGAAGATACAGTAAAGCTGGCAGAGTATATAGAATCTGCTATACCTGATGCTATAAATCTCATAGCACAGGATGAAAATGTCTCTATTGCTTTGTTGAACACCGGAAATATGACATCTGGCGGAACAAGTAGTGAAGGTTGTACGGTAATTCCTTTACCGCAAGATTTTTTACGTTTTGTGTCTCTACGTCTTTCGGGATGGAAAAGAGAGGTCCAGAGAGTTTCTCCATTTGGAAGTGAAGACTATAAAATTCAACACAATGCCGTTACCCGAAGTGGTGTAAATAAACCTTCATGCGTTTTTTCTCATAATAAGACAGGGCTGTGTATAGAATGTTTTCCATCCGGTGAATTACAATATTTCAATTATGTAAAAAGCATGACGGACTTATCTGATGATAGTCTTTCGAATTACGGTGAATCATTAATGCCCGCGATTTGTTACGCTTGTGCTTATTTGGTATATAATATATTCGAGATGCCTAATGTCGCTGAGCGAATGTTGAAAATAGCAGTTCAAGTCCTTCCGAAAATACAATGAGATATCAGTTAGATGAAGATAAGGGTGATTTGTTGTATGAGGTTGAAAATGACAATCTTATACTTAAAATTAAGCCAGAAGTAATCGCGAGTATCGGTACTCCGGGGACTGGTGGTAGTGGCAGTGGTATTTATCATATAAAGCTGAACGATGATATCCGGCCATCGGATACGAATGCTTTTACGGCACTTCGGGCACTGAAGGAGATAGAAGACGCTATACGTGGTGCCATTATAGAAATGGATGGCATGTTTATCCGTAAAGATATAGACGATTACGCATTAGGAAACATCCGATTTCATGAAAGTATCGGTTCACCTGACTTTTTGACCGGTATTGAAGGGGGAAATGGTTGGAAAATTACGGCTGATGGTGGTATTGAAGGTGAATCGGCTGTGATCCGTTCGGATGCAATTATAGGAAACTCCATAGGCAGCCGTGATTTTGCTTCCGGTATGTTCGGTTATGGCTGGCGTATTGATTCGCCTACAGCTTCCGGCACGGTGGACAACTGGACGGTGCGGAAGACATTTAAAGTCTACGAGCTGGTTTATTCCCAAGTGTTGGGGCTGAACGGTTCCCATATCGTGTCAGATTTTAACAAGATAAAGACGGTCACTCCGCTCGGAACACGTCGTTATCGCTGTGAGATGGACGATATGGGGGGCGAAATGTTCATG
>OGRE01001289.1_pt1 | contig 22362 bp, 21 predicted proteins | sample 1553421 | NCBI WGS metagenome assembly OGRE01 (sample SAMEA2580076, study PRJEB22360) | human gut metagenome | biome: human gut; feature: human-associated habitat; material: faeces | place: Denmark | collected 2008/2010 | reverse complement strand
GAGCTTCTGAACTTCTTCCCGGTGCTCGGAGAGGACGAGCAGGGAAAGATGGTTGAGATAGACGCTCAGGCCGTGCTCTCGATCCCGAGGCGGCTGAAGTCTGTGGAGGTAGTTCGCCGAGGATTCATGAGCAACTACCTGTTCAGCAACATAGGCAACATATTCGCGGCTCCTGCGGCCGTGACCGAGATAGTGAAGAACCTGAAGCCAGCGAAGAAGGACGATTTCGACGCCCAGGCGAACACCATGTCGAATCTAGGCGGCTTGACCGACGAGAAGGGCGAGATTGACATCCCCGAGGAGATTGTGGTGGGCCATGCCGCCGACCTGTTCGGTAGCAAGGTATACGAGACGACCGAGGCGCATGTCGAACCGGCCATCGACGAGCTGATGGAAAACGATGATGTGGCCACAATCAAGCAGAGCGTGAAGGCCGTGGCGGACGCGCTCAAAGGCACTGTTGAGAAGGATGTGATCGACAAAGCGTTCGACTCGTACGACCTTAAGAAGAGTAAGCGAAACCAGCTTGTGAGGGATACAGCTTCCTCCATCGATTACTTCGTAACGCGCGTGAACGGCGACTTCGACCAGCAGGTTCGCATCGCCGAGGCCGAGCGTAAGCGCAAAGTGAAGGAGGCCGAGAGCTCCCGCGAGGTGGAGGCGGCAGAGACCGATTATCAGAAAGCGCTGGAGGAGGCCACGAACGCTCTCAAGGACTCGGTGGAGAAGTTCAAGAATGAGACCATTGAGAACAAGCCCACCGAGGTGACTCGGAAACTGGACACCTTCAAGGCTGAGGAGGAGAAGGCTGGCGTGGAAGAGATGGTTCGCGACCACCTGCGCGGCTTCTCCCGCACGATTCCGAGCTTCATAATGGCCTACGGCGATAAGGACCTCACCCTCGCCAATTTCGATGACTACACCGAGGATGACGTGTTCGCCGAGGTGACGGGAATTACCGAGGAGCAGTTCCGCTTCCTGCGCGATGGCGGCGACTACATTGACGACAAGACCGGAAAGACGGAGCATTTCGCGGGTCATCTGTTCGACGAGACCGTGTTCAACGACTCGATACGCGAGTTCTTGGCAAAGCGCGACGAGTTGGCCGACTACTTTGACGAGAATCATACCGAAGACATTTTCGATTATATCCCTCCTCAGAAGACCAACCAGATCTTCACGCCGCGCTGGGTGGTGAAGATGATGGTGGATAAGCTTGAGGAGGAGAATCCCGGCTGCTACGACGACTCGAGCGTAACCTTCGTGGACCTGTATATGAAGTCAGGACTGTATATCACAGAGATCGTGAAGAGGCTTTTCGCGAGCGATGGGTTGAAAGCCGCATTCCCCGAAGCAGGCGAGCGAATCAGGCATATCCTGCGCGAGCAGGTCTACGGCATGGCTCCAACCCGCATAATCTATCTGATTGCCATGAATTACATCTTCGGATTCGATGAGAATTTGCGCGAGATGGCCCGTGCCGACAGGCTTTCCAACTTCGTCGAGGCGGACGCTGCCGCTGCATCGAAAGACGGAACGCTACAGAAACTCGTGGACGAGAAATTCGCAAATAGCTCACGGTTTGAAAAGAACGAGAAGCAAGACAGCGCGAAAAAGGCCAAGCCATTGAAACCCGAGCACGGAAGCGATCCTGAATCTGCCCTTGATGCGGTACGGCAAAAAGAAACCGATCCAACCGAATCGGCGCAAACAGACGGCGACTGGCTTGTTGCAGAGCTGGAATCCGCCGGGCTTGAGTACGCCGACAAGAGGCCGAACGGCGGCGCGCTATGGATCGTAGGCGGTGGCTGGCTTGCAGACTTCATATCTAAACTTGAATCCAATGGAGCTCTATTCAAGTTCAAAGCCGATGGTGCGAAAGCGCTAAACGGTAAGCCAGGCTGGTGGATCAAGGGTTATCCGAGCAGGAAGCATTAGGAGTGAAATGGACGCAGGAAAGCAGATCATAGATGGGATCTTTGCGGTGAACCGACGCTTAGAAATCCCGTTCTATCAGAGAACCTACGTATGGACTGAAGACCAATGGGAGCGGTTCAAGGATGATATGGAGTACATTTCCATCACGCGCAAGCCCTACTTCCTCGGCTCCGTGATCCTAAAGCAGGCACCTACGCCATCATACGCATCGTCTGCGAGAGTGACGGACACGAGAGTGGTGATTGACGGACAGCAGCGCATGACGACCATCATGTTGTTCTTCAAGGCGCTCTACCTCCGAAAGAATCTCAACGACTACTTCATAACAGACTTCTGCTTGCAGGACGGCTCGCCGAAGCTCGCGCACGGCAGGGCCGATCAAGAAGCCTTCCGCAAGGTTATAGACATCGAGAAGCTAGACGAGGGCGAACAGGTCGAGGAGCTGGAGTATCAATCCAACATCATCGATGCGTTCAACTACTTCTTCAAGAATATCAATCCAGACAAGCTTGACGATATTGCGATTAAGCAATTCGTGACGCTCATTGGCATTGATATCGCCCAAAGTGAGGACGAGCAGCAGATCTTTGACACCATCAACTCGCTCGGGGTTAAACTCACGACCGCCGAGCTATTGAAAAACCATTTATTCAATAGGGACAACGAAAAAGACTACGAGGAGTACTGGGAGTCGATATTCGAAAAGGATCCGGAGGAGAGAGAATGGTGGGATGCGGAAGTCGTCACTGGACGCCTGAAGCGCACCATCGTAGATCTGTTCTTCGATTCGCTCTTGCAGATCCTCGTCCAAAACCCAAAGTATGGGGTGAGCGCAGAAGATAAGATAGCGTACGCGAAGGTTGACCAGCTGTTCCATTCCTATCAAGACTTCTTGGCTGAGTATTACACCAAGCAACACGATGCGAGCGACGGCAACATTCCCTTCTTGAAGGAAATGAGCGAATACGCAAAGCTGTTTAGGCAAACGTTCGATCCTGCCGCCACAGAAAGCTCGGTGATGGCGGATGATTATCTGAAGAGGATCAACGTGGTTATCTTCGGGCTAAAGAATTCAACTCTAATCCCTTACATTCTCTATCTGACGAAGTACGTGCATGACGTAAATCAGCGCAACGAGATGTTGAAGATCTTGGAGTCCTACATCATGCGCAGGATGGTGACACGAGATACCACGAAGAATTACAACCGGTTGTTCAATTCCCTGATTCTAAGGGGCATTGACACTTCTGACGCTTTGGCCGAGGCTTTGAAATCGGGTGACGACACAACGACCAGATTCCCAAGTGACGCGGATCTTATAATGGCATTTGAGAATGAATACAAGCTCACCAATCTCCAGACCAAGGGCATCCTCTACCTTATGGAGGCAAGCATCAGGCCAAAGAATAGCGGTACCGACATCTTGCGGTTCAACGCTTACAGCCTTGAGCATCTCATGCCTAAGAAGTGGCGCAACAACTGGGATATACCTGATACCGAAGAGGCGCAGCGAGAGCGTGATCGGAAGCTTCTCACGCTTGGCAACCTGGCAATAATCACTCAATCTTTGAACGCATCTATCCGCGATGCTGCTTGGGTCAGGAAGTGCGAGGGTGAAGGGAAGGAGAAACCTGGATTGCGCGCATGCAGCACCGGCCTCACAACATTCGAGGGTGTTTTAGAGAAGGATACTTGGAGCGAGAAGGAAATTGGCAAGCGAGGAGAGAGGCTTGCCGCCGAAGCCGTGCAAGTATGGCCATATCCAGATGCGCTCTGATGCGCACGATCGGATAGTTCTAATTTTGGTCCCCTTAGTGAGAAACGGTGATGCGGTAGTGCCTCCTGCAGAAGCTCATCTGGAGGCACTATTGAAACAAGGCGTTCGACACACTTTGGAATAAGGGTTTACCATTCGAAAGAAGACAGTCATCTTTGGCTTGCCGTCGTCTCTCCTATGAGCGCGTTGTAGGAGCTATCGCTTATCCAACATAGACATGCACTTTTGTCGAAGGTGGTCTCTACACCGTCCGGAACGAAACTGTTTGTATCGCAATTATTTATCGCGCCACACCAGCATCTCAGAGTGTTATCTTCATCCCAGATTAAGACGTCATCGCTTTCAAACCTGAAGATCATCGCCATGGGATCATGTCAGCACTTAAGATCGCAATTCCAGAGTTTAAGCACGTCCGCAAGGTAGTCGTCTGTATCCGTCAATCATTAACTCGACATTGAGATTAGAGGATATATGTCTGCTGCAATGGTAGAATGCGTTCGGTTGTAATCAAGATTAGGCGCATCGATATTCCAAATAACGAGCAAGAGAAAGCTTGGCTTGCAGCATAGGACTCCTCCAATTCAGAAGAGGATTGTATTGCTAACCTCAACGCCAAATGTTGAGTTGATAGTTGACGGATACAGAGGATGACAATATGGGGTAAGCAAATCCTAAATTATGTGAGATGCTCTTCTCGGAGTTTTTTGTCATATCTTTGGCCGCTTGTGTGAGCTTGCGCCCCGACAATTATCGAGGCGCTTCTCACTCGAACAAACCGAAAGGTCGTTCTCGGACACGGCCGAGCGCACTGCCGGCTTTTCCGCAGCTTAACAGAGTGCCGTCATAATCAGGCACTTGGTGACTCAGTGTTTGGGTCCCATACTTTGGGAAATCCCCATGCGTGGAGGTACTTGTAAAGAGACAGCAGATCTTCTGGGTGTGAGTTTTTCCCTCGTCTCTGCAGAGTGCCTCTTTCAGATTCAAACATAATAGACCAAGTATATTCGGGGAGCCCATCGCTACGGCTAGCGTTGTACGCTTCTTCCCATAAACGAGGCTTCAGCATGTTCAAGCCTTCTATGAATTCATTTGCATCGTGGAACGTATCCTTGCTTTCTTCATAGGATTTCCCCTCGGGCCAGTATCCATACCAATCAATGAGACCAATGGTCATCTCCGGGTTGTCCCCGATCGTGTAGAAGCCATAGCATGCTGAGCCGAGGCAACCGTCAGAACGCTTCTTTTGCAATATGCGCAAAGTGACAGTACTGCTGGGGTCGTCGACAATTTGGGAGCTTATCGTGAGCGTGGAGAAGTTGCTGGTCACCCATTCGCACCGGAAGTCCTCTTCTGTCATGTTCAGATAAGCAGCCATATCCTCTGCATATTCGCGGTCGTCTTCACCTGGACCCCACGGACGCGAGTAGAGGCTGCCTGAGCCATCTTCGTACATTTTACTGATGACCTGAGGTGAGTACACCCTTTTACATCTAAAGTTTTCGATGTACTTTTCATCCAGTATGATCTTGATGAGCCCATGGCGACCTCGAGGCTTTCCTATAACTACGAGACGATCAAACATGTTGCGAGGCATGCAGTAGACCTTCGTGCCAGGGTTGAAGTGCTTTGTTCCATGGACGATCTTTTGATCTGTCCCATAAGGATGCTCGTCAACGATATTCCCTATAACGCACCAGACCGATTCGGGAAGATTGTCTTCATCGTATAACTCCCATGATTCTTTTTTGGGGCGTTCACGCCAATTGGGAGGCTTGTAGCCCTTGTAATCGTAGAATCCCGGAGGACGAGACATCAGCTCAATGTCCTTTAGTTTGTAAAGGCAACGATCGAGAAGTGTGCTTGCTGCCGCCTCATAGAGCATCTGGTCGTTTGGCGCTTTGTCGAAAGCAAGCCGCCGAAGGATTGCAAGGATCTGCTTCGCGTTGAACATCGATACATCTATCTTCGACAACGCGGCTCGATCGAGCTCGATGGTAATGTTTAATTCGCTGAGGGTCTTTTCATAGTTGCGCGATTCAGGATAATCAATGAGGTCGAAAACAAATCCGTCGAAAGCTTTGGGCATCATATAATGTGGTGTGGATTCAATGGGAGTCCCGTTTTTCTCCATTTTACGCCAATCTATGTAGTGATCTGCCACGATATGATGTCGGAATTGATCCGGTGTAGCCGTAAACCATCCAGCATACTGAGTGAGATTTTCATATTCCATGGCTTTTCCAATCGCAAGCTTAATCACGATTGCAATTATGTCATAAGATTCTAGGAACGGTGACCCATATTAAGGACATACAAATGGTCAATCTCCAAAGGCTTTTCGTGCGTGTTGGGTGTCTGACTGGACAATACATTTGCGTACGGGTCTTTTGGATGTAAGGAACGCTGAGGCTTATCTTCAGGAGGTATGGGACGAGCGACGGGAGCTTGTAACAAGCTAAGTCTTTTGTGTGGTGGTGTGCAGAGTCAAGATCCCATCATTTGTCACTACTGAAGAGTCTTCGCTTAGTGACCTAGAGCCATATATAGCTATCGTTTTAGTGGCAGGCGAGTCTTCTACGCAAATAACTAAGGCTGCATCAGGCCCATTGTCACTTCCTGCGAATGTATCAATCATCAAATCGTAATCATCTTTTGATTTAAGAGGATTGAAGTCACAGATTTTATTGATGCAAACTTTGTGACTACCCTCGTTGAGGATCATCTTGCTCTCCTTTTTTGCTAGTCCACCAATCGGGCCCGTCAGACGTTACTACCGTAACAGGACGCCATTGCACATTTCCCGATAGGACAAATAGGTTTGCTTTGATTTCAAGTGGATGCTCCCGCTCTTCTGGAGTGAGCTCATCGTCGTTTATTAAAACCCATCCATGAGCCGTCTCTTCGAGATTAGCTTCATAAAGCGGGCATCCCTCTTGGAGCCACCCCAAGCTAATTTCAAACGCGCTAACGTCGCCAAATCGGAGCTGAACTTCGGGCCATTGGCCCTTGCACTTGCAATCCCACCTGAATGTGATTATTAAGGCATCCAGACCTTCTTTGAGGCGACCTAAGTTCAAGTCAATGTCATCGCAATTTCCGAGCGCATCATACGAATAGCCGGCGACGAACCAGTCGTGGAAATGCTCAACACGCTCAAGCATTCTCTTGACATCGTTTTCAGTCTTGATATCTATCCAGCTCACAGTAAACACCTACTTAGAATTGACGAAGCTAATGTGCTTCGATGATACAGCATGAAGGAACGGCATCCTGTCTCATAAAAGACCCTCCTGGAGAGGTAGACCAGATTATAGTTAAAGCATAGATGACAGGAGACAACAATGGATAAGCAAGAAACAATATTCAGCATAGAGGTCTGTGATGCCTGGTGCATGCCGATATGCAAATTTGAGATTGCTCAAGATAGGGCTGGGCACTTCAGTAGATATGTCGAGAAAGAGCAGATATTCAACTTGCATCTTGACAAAGATCTTGAAAAGGCAACCAAAGTATATGTACGCGATAGCCAGATGCAAGCGTTCGAAAAGGCAATGAAAGAGTTTGCTATTGAAGATAGGTACACTCACTATCCGAACTGCGACATAAGGTATATGACCTTAGACGGGACAAGTTGGGTCATGTCTTACAGCGGAAGACGGATTCAAGGGTCTAATTTTGGTCCAGAGGGATTGCATGAACTTGCGGTGGATCTCCAAAAGATCTTCGGAGTTGATAATCTGCCGAAATATTTGAATTACCCAGAAGGCTTCGACGCAAAGGATTGCCCAGATAGTCGTATATTCCTCGATTACGAAATATACACGTGTGACCCTGATGATTATTACAAAGACGAAGAGAAAGAAATGGAAGAAGAGCTAGATGAGCAGAACGCAAGAATCGACGCTGCCTCCAAAGACATGTTGTGCGACATTCGTCTTTATGCTGAGAGGCATCCTGAAGTAAAGGATTACGCAAGTATCTTGCAAAAGAACGGGATAGAGCACGATATGGAGAAGATGAAAACAGCAGACGTTAATCGTGTCAATACTGAGTGCATCATGGCGCTGTTTGTTGCAGTCTCACGCATGGATCATCTGGGAAACAGTGACTACTTCAGTGAATGCTTCAAAGATGGCACTTTCCGAGCGTGGCTCGAAAGATTGAACGACGCGACGAGAGAAGAATGGTGATGCAAGGGGCCATGTTCGAGAGCAACGATGCAGCTTCACTAGATTCACGATAAGCACAAGAAACTTAATGAGCTTTTTACTTTGCTTATTCCCACTCCAGTGGCATAGAGCCGAAATGGCCTCTTATATGTGCCAATACTTCCATCTCATTATATGCAATGCCGCTGTGTCCAGCTGGTGTTGTTACCAGTTCAGAGCAATAGCCGAACATGAATTATTCTCGCAGCAAGGGGAATAAAATCAAAGATCAAAAACTTGCGTCTTATCAGGGAAAATGAGGCGAGAATAAAAACGCTAATAACAGCGTTTCTTTTTTACCTAATAATCCCTAAGAATTTACTCCCCGGGAATATGAAAAGGAGTAAATTTTCGGCTCAAAAAACCTATCCTGAGCGGGGAGTTCCCGAAACGCTGATGACAAAACAACGTTCAAATGATAACGGGGGGCAGTGAGAGGCAACATCGCTGATAAATATGCCTTCTACTCCAAACGATATTTGGGAATAATTTCTACGGGGTCAAATTGACCCCGCGGCTCTGAACTGGTGTTTATTGCGAATAACGCAGGTCATTACCTCGCGATTAGATGCAAAAAGGTCGTTTAATAGTAATCCTGTTCTAGTGAACTCTATGCTATCGCATTAAAAGCATAGTTTATTGTTCTTGGTTCTTCGCATCCTTGCGAGCAAAAGATGTGCTGATGAGAAGAAGGAGGATCTCATTTACCAATCGTCCTCTGAAATTAACTACTGAAACATGCTGGGCGCGGTTGAGCTTTTCCATTGACTCGTCGCTAATTTCTTTATGTTTCGCATAAATCAGAACACCGCAGTCAGAACATTTTTGAGAAACGATTTTATCCACATTCTCTTCTCCGAGATATCCGTATTCCAAGACGAGAAGCCGAGCGCCTACCAAATCGCTAATCTGACCATCTGTCTTCTCCAAAATATTTTTCTTCCTTATTATTCCCGAACGCTCTAAATCACCTTTAAGCTCCTGACGAGTATTGCCATCAGCCACAATGAAAACTTTCTTCCATGCAATTCCTTTACCAAATCGAAATGCCGGTCTAACCAGACCCATAATTGCCAGTACGACAAAACCGATTGCCAGGGCCCAGGAAACTATCGTTCCTACAGTTCCAATAAGGCTGACAAAAGCGCTAACAACAGCCGCAGTTTGGCTAATTTCTTCCATTGTTGTCCCTTTCCAGATAGTGGCAATGCCCATCCTTTATTAGAAGAACCGATATGTATTGCGTTGGATCATCTCTTCCCACCACGAGCAAAATGGGCTCTGGGCAGTTGTAGCAGTGCGATTTAGAGATGTCATGCATTTGCTGAATATCTTGGAAACTGGGCGTATGGTGACTCCCTGGATGACAATGCCATTCACCCAAGTAGTATCTGCCCATATCAAATTCTTTATCTAACTCTTCCTGCAGCCCGAAAGCTCTTCTTGTAAACGAAAACAGTCCGAACAGGGATTGCCGTCCAGGGCCAGAAGCACTCAACACTTCTGCAGTGAAATGGTCCGGCGAATACTGGCCGATGAGAATGCCGCCCGTTTCTCCTCTCTTTCGGCTCGCGATATGCTTTTTGATAGCGCAGAAAGCCTCATCGACGATTTCCACACGCAAACCTTCTATTGATTTCCAAATCACAGTTCAACTCGTTCTATTGTCGTCAACATACCATCGGTATCACGTTTAGTAATATAGGCATAGTTCGCCTGCGTCCTTCCTCTCTCAACCAAGCAATTAATGCAGTCAACAACGATAGACGCCGCTCTGCTCACATCTGAGTTTTTTGCAGGGAAGACAGGAGACCAGCATCCTATGCCCTCCCAAGGTAGTGCTTTTGTCCTAATAAGGTTCGCATCCTCGCGCCTCAGCTCTTCAAATGTTTTCCAGTAGTCAGCAGAAGTGAAGGAGCTGAGGGTAGCCAAAGAAACATAGACTTTCTCTGCAGCGTATCCAAATGAGCATACGAATAGTGGTTGATTTCCTTCAAGATTATCGAGGGCGGCCAAAACCGACGGAGAGGAGCTGCAATCGATAATGATGTCAAACCCTCTGAGGATAGCAGCTTCGCTTTCTTCTATCTTGTCTTTTGCCTTAACCGATGCCATAGGGCTAGTCATGTTCAAAAGACGCGCAAGTGAAGTTGCTTTGTCTGCGCCGACATCGCACGCGCGGAGATGATGCCGAGTGATATTGCCAACACTTAACAAATCTGAATCAAAGATACAGAGATCAGTTACTCCGCCTCTAATCAAACTATTGGCGACCATACTTCCCAGAGAGCCCGCGCCTACGATTGCTATTCGGGATTCAGATAATGCTTCGCATAAGCTTCCCCGCGAAAACATCTGATCTCTCGAGCAGTTGGCACTGCAAACCCAATCAACCAATACGTTGGGGGCAAAAGTTTTAAATCTGTCGACGGTCTTTAGAATCCTACGATTATGAATCTCTCCCTTTCCGAACCCTTTCTCATCGGCAAGAGGTGGCATCATCGCGATAAACCAAGACAGCGACGTTGGCTCCTCGCCAATTATGTCGGAACACGGTACCCCAATTGCGAGATAATGACTTAGCCCGTCTCTTAGCTTCGATACATTTCGATTGATGATATCGTCAAGGTCCAGCCCTTCGTCTTTTGCCCATTCTCGAAGTTCTCCGTATGTATTGGGTGATTGCCAACAACGAACATGGGGTATTGAAGAAGCAATAAACCATATCCCAAAATCCCTCTTTTTCCGTTCATCTTCCTCGAAGATCGACCCCCATTCAACACCATAAACATGGCAATCGTCTGTTCCATAAAAAGTGGAGAGGCATATTTGCCCGAGACTATTTTCATTTACCTCAATAATTCCGTCACGATAAGCAGGATGGCTGTCCCACACCATTTTTGAGACCTCGTCTTCGCAATAGAAAACGATGGTTCTTCGCCTGATATTCTGCATGGGGAATTCCATATGATCCCCAGGCTTCATCAAAAGCCCTTCGTTTGCGGCTTCAAGCCACTGAAGAAATCGCTCCGCATGAGAAAGGAGTGTAAAATCGGCGTCTCCTCGCAATCCCCACTCTGCATCCTCGGAGAACAAGCAAACATTGCCTGATCGGCATTGTTTGCCATGGCTCTTTAGTCCATTATTGGATTGATGGGGGTAAGTATTCTCGATTCCACCATCTAACGCTGGATATATCTTTATCTTGCAGTCAGGATACTCGGACGAGACCGTGAATACCCATGGCGTGATTTCAGGAATGTTGCACGGATGTTCCAGGAGTGCCGTAAAGGGCAAACACCATTCATCGCTCGATTCGTCCCATATCCAATTTCCAACCTTGATGGACGAAGCGAGCTCATCAAGAGATCGGCGAGCTCGGCAAAGCGGTTCGGGAGCTTCTCCGTTCATGCAAAATTCGCCTCTGAAAGAGCAGTCGTCGCCCCAGCTCTTGCAGTAAATGCAGCCCTACTCTCTGGCTTTGGCGCCAATGGGAACTCCTCGCCGAAAAGTTCTCTCCATTTTTCGGAAGCGCTGCGTGTGTCTTCGGACTCAAAAGCCTCTCTTGCGATTTTTGCAGCTGCGCTGGCGCATTCATAGAAAACAGAGTAAGCCTCTTGAGGGACTCTGGCCATAACATCGTTTGGAAGACCTCGATCCAGCAGCACTGGTTTAATATATCCCAGCTTCTCGATGGACTCAAACGTCATAACCACGCCTTCGGCAACCGACTCTATTCCATCCGGACAACAATCTCCTACAAGGTGCTCTAATGGGTAGCCTTTCGGATACTTCTTATCTGGATGCTGCGTTCTCCACCACCATTTTATTGCTTTTACGACATTCACGTAGTGGCCAGAGCACTTTGCATTTTTTTCGGCAGTCCAGCTAATTTGGCTTAGAGGGTCAGTCGATTCCCAGACGTTTGCCTCACGATCGGGTATACGTAGCGGCTCCCCTCTCCAATCATCGTTGTCGATGATTGCGCCTATTAACGATGCGGTTCTTGACCCATATGTCTTCGAAAGAGCATCCAAATCTGACAAGCCCTCGATGTCGAGTGATGAAAATGCCGCATTTCTTATCGCCTCAGACTTTGCTAGGGCTTCACTTGGCGCTGAGGTAGGAACTAAATCAATGTCTGCCTCTTCAAGATGTATACCCCAAGACCTGCCCTGACGCTCGTATTGGTTCGGGTAGTGTTCCTTCAAAAAACCGAGAAAAAGGTCCAGAGCTTCTGCAGGCGTATATTCCTCTTCACTCATGTTTGTTACTACGACTACATCCACATCAGACCTTTGTCCTGCAGCAGGCTTGATGATAGTTGAACGCCTATAACTTCCCTGAAGGAACGTGTCTACCATCACATCTTTTAAACGATTGTCGGCATTGAGCTTATCTCGCAACTGGGTATGAGCATCTACGAGTGCTTTCTTCTGCTCCTCGCTCAATCTAACGTTCTTAAGAAAATCGTCGAAATAGCTCTTCATATGTTGTGTCCTTGCCATAGTCTCTCCCTTTAGCTAGAGGTTTCTTGATTAGGTTTGCTTAGATATTCAGGGTTGTTCGCCTAAATAGTCTTGCAATATGTTCACAATTTCATATAGACGAGTGCCGGGATTCATTTCTGAGGGCTTTATTACGCGTCGTTCTTCATGCCATCCGTCGAGACGGAGCGCACTTGAAATAGCATCATCTAATCGACTGTAAAGATTTTCGAAGATCTTTGCGTCGTTCTTCTTATACGGCTTTTTCAGTCTCTTACGAAATACTGCATCTGTCCTAGCAATCGCTTCAGCCGAAGTGATTCCAGCGGTGGTATAGCCGAAATGCAGCAATATCCAAACCTCAAAACACGGATTGGACCACAAGGGATGAAAAGCAGTCGTACTGTCTGAAATCTGTGCACATTTTGCGATTACTGAGTCGAATCCCTGGGGATCAAAGTCATCGCGATCATAAGCAACCCAAACATGGTCATAACTACCTGACAGTCTGCACTCACGCAATGCATAATCCAGAAGGTCGGTCGTATGCAAGCCGGTTCCCTTCACGACAATATGTATGCGATGCCTAAACTCCTGTCTCAATGCATCGCGCATGCCAGAGAAGTACAACGGCTCAGTTTTCTTACCCTCACAGACGATAAGGTGCCGCTCCGGCGCCAGGACTCGATACCCCTGGCGCCGTCCTGGCTTACGCCACTCTCCCTTAGATCGGCTTCTTGCCATACCTAGTCCTCTTCCCAGTAAAGGAGACGATCAAGTATGGGATCAGCACCATATCTACCCGAGAGATACTGTTTATCGAAAGCAGCGTTTTTGCTTACCAAATTGCCATTAGGTTCATGTATGTCAGACAGAGACCAAAGGGTGCTTGCCTCGTCTTCATCGCGGGCCGCGAACCATATCTCGTCTCGTCGGAAAACGTCGTTTCTCATGATGCTGACATCCTGAGAGGTGAATATGAGTTGCGCACCGTTTTTATTGATGTCGGGATTTTGGAAGAGCATGATGATGAATCTGAGTAGTTTTGGATGAAGCTTGGAATCAAGCTCGTCTATTAAGAGCAGGCTTCCTTTCTTCAGTGCGTCATCAAGCGCAACCGCCATGCTCATCATCTTGCGAGTTCCAGCAGACTCCTTATTGAGACGAAGTTCGTAGGGCTCTCCATTAACTATGTGGCGAACCCAAACGCGCTTGTTCTCAAAATCATCTTCATCGCCTTCAACCCGGAATCCATCGATGTCTATTCCAGCTGCTTTGAGAATGCCAACGATAGCGTTTTCATCATCTTGCTCAAGCATCTTCTCAAGAATGAGCTCCTGCAACCGAAAGTCAAAATCAATGAATTGAGTCGAGGCGATCCACTCTGCAGCCATATCGATAAACTCAATGTCATAGTTCAACGCAAGGAAAGATAAGTAGGGAATATCCACGTTGAATGATGTATTCACCCTAGCGCGCTTAAGCACGGACCCCAGTTCAACTTCGTCTCCCGTCCGCTCAAATAACACGCCAGTCCGTGTCCCACCGACGTTCTTCCTCGCCAGGCTTTCGGAAGTAATGCCCTCGGCATCGAAGGAGAGCGTATATCGAAACTCTTGCCCCTTAGTTCTAAAGTAGACCTCGAAGTCTGAAGGCTTGTTCGGATGGATATTGTCAAAGCGGAATGCGTCCGTACCCTTCACCTTAGGACGCGGAACATCCTTTGCCGCCTCTTCCTTCCGGGAAAGTAGAAATATCGGGTAAGAGACAGCATCGAACATCCTGTGCATCGCTAGGAAGAGATTGGATTTGCCGCCAGCGTTTGGTCCGAATATAACTGATACTGGAAGGAAGGCCTGCCCATCTTTATCATCTATAATCAGCGACTCCTGGAACTCCTTCATGGCAGAAGCCTGCATGTCGAACGTGGTCTCGTCTCGATATGAGCGGAAGTTGTCGAATGTGAACTGACAGAGCATCAGGAACTCCTTCTTGCGCCAAAATGCAATATTTAGTACTAATATCAGAACAAATTTCTGATAATACTGGATTATACAGACATAATCTGCATTATTCAAGACGTATTAATAACAAGAAACGAAATCAAGCTAGGCGAAAGTGCAGTAAAGTGCATTTTTCGCAGCTGCCAAGAAGAACAATATTGCTCGATCTGATGCTTGTTTGGTTTCAAGGCGTTTATGCATATGCTCTTTTCGTTGTTTCAAGTTAGCGAGAGGAGAAGCCATGACAGCTTACAAGGACGAGAAACGAGGAACTTGGTTCGCCAACTTCAGGTACAAAGACTGGAGAGGCGAGTCAAAGCAGAAGTCGAAACGAGGCTTTCGCACGAAACGCGAGGCCCAAGCCTGGGAACGTGACTTCAAGAAGAAGATGTCGAGGGCGGCATCGATGGAGTTCTCCCTTGCGTGTGGCCTTTATCTTGCCGACAACGCGCCGCGCGTGCGAGAGACTACGCTGGAGCAGAAGCGCTACTACATCGATCAGATCCTAAAACCCTATTTCCAAGGCATGCTCGTAGGCGACATCGACGCGAAGGCCGTCATCGACTGGGAAAACCATCTGCTTGAAAGCCGCACGAAGCGCGGTACGCCTTATACCGCTACCTACCTAAACACCCTTTGCAGCCAGCTCTCAGCGATCATGAACCACCTGGTGCGCTTCTACGGCCTTGAGAGGAACCCCGTGCAGATCGCGGGAAAGGTCGGCTCCAAGGAGAAGCGCGAGATGAGCGTCTGGACAAAAGAGCAATACCTTCGCTTCTCGGATGCCGTGGCAGACAAACCTTATTCCCACATCGCCTTTGAGATACTGTTCTGGTGCGGGCTGCGCGTTGGCGAGATGCTCGCGCTGACCCCTTCCGACATCGACTTCGAGACGTCGCAGATCCACATCACGAAGTCCTTCGGGCGCGTGGGAGGGATGGACGTCATAAACCCTCCGAAGACCCCGCAGTCCAACCGCGTGGTGACGATGCCGTCCTTCCTCGCCGAGGAGATTGAAGAATACCTGAGGCTTCATGCGAAGGCCAAGCCCGATACCAGGATATTCCCGACCATGACGAAGCACCTGCTCCACCATGAGATGACCCGAGGCTCCAAGGCAGCCGGGCTCAAGCGCATCCGCATCCATGATCTTCGGCACAGCCACGCGACCATGCTCGTCGAGATGCTCATGTCGGTTCCCTCTATCGCAGCGAGGCTCGGGCATTCGGGGGAGACCGTGACGCATCGCTATCTGCACCTGCTTCCAGGCTCCGAAGCCGCGATCGCAAGCAAGTTCGACACGATGATGGGACGAAGAGCTCATGGGTAAGAAGAAGCCATATGCGCGCGAGCGCCCTGTCACGGTGGCATTTCGCATGAGCGAGGATGCGGCAAGGAGACTCGATGCGCTCGTGTCGCTTTCCGGCCTCGCAAAGCAGGACTACATAGAGTGCCGTCTCACAAACCAGAGCGTCACCGTCTATCCCAGCTCGCGCATCGCACGATCCCTATCATGCTGGATGCAGTCGATCTATCGCGAGCTCGTCATAGCGCGCAAGGAGGGGCGAATGCTCGATGTGGACTTGCTTTGGATCGTGCGCGCGGTATCCGAAGAGTACGGGGCGATGGCGTCAGCCGAGCCCATCAAGGACGCTAACGAGGTGATGAGGGCCATCGAGAGGGACCGTTGATGGCCGCGAGTTGTGGAGATTCCTCCATGACTCGTATCATCCAGTTGAATCCAGTTGATTCGAGTGCACTGGGGTTTCTGACCTGGGAATTCTCGCGATCATCGCCTTTAGAAATGTGCGAAGATGGGTCCCATCAACGGTTGATGAGAAGGAAAGATTGAACAGACGGCTTTGACATCAAAATGACATCACGCCTCTGAGCAGGGAAGAGGAAGGGATTCCGAGCAGATTCAAGACGCAAAGAGAGCTGGATAAGCACCGAAACCGGGCATCCGGAAATCGCTGTTTAGTAATTTTCGGATGCAAGGATCCCAGCTCAGAGGCCATGAAGCAGCATCCGTGATGTCAGTGAGTGCCTCGTGATGTCGCCATGATGCCAAAGCTGTACTCAGGAAGGAGGAAATCGGCGAACCGGTGAAATGAGAACCGAATACTTTTCCCAGTTCAGAGCCCTATTCGGAGCGAAGGTCCATATCGTTGCGATTACTCCCACTCGATAATATAAAAGTGCTCCGCTTTTACGATTTCGCCCTTATTTTACCCATGGTTTCTTCTTGTTATCAGCAGTATTCGGTTAGCCCTTCTGAGGGAAAACTCATCCCAAACTCAGCTCTTTTCATTTACCATTTTGTGAGTTTTACGCCTGGGTTCTGAAAAGGGATTGATTTGCTACGTGACCTGCGAAAACCCGTTATCCCCGATGTGTCGGTACCTTTATTTATCCAATGCTATTTTCGAAGACGCCTTTATGGCAACGTTCTATCTGCTGGTACTGGCTATTCGTGTATCATTCCCTCCGAAACTCAAATAGGCATCGTCGCAGTTCAATACATCTTTCTTATTGTTCTCGCATAAACTCCCAGTGCCTTCGGGGAGAGCTGGTATCGATATGATGAAACGGTTTTCCGTCCTTAGATGGACAATCGAGACTTCTGTCGATCTTGTTGACTCACATTGCCCTGGTGCAGCCCCGGCACAAGCACGCATCGAGAGCGACCGAGCCTCTGACGCTGGCTTGTACTATGGAATCGGATACGGTCTTGTCTGGGTTTTGTTGATGTTAAATCAAGGGAGCCAGCCAGGACTACGAATCCAAGGCTTGCTACAGTTGCTGTAGACCTACCATTCTTTCTTGCCCTATGAGAGTCCAACGGCGCTGGCCATTGTGCTCGACTCGCTTTTACATTCTTTGTTTGGAAACCGAAAGGAAGTTAAAGTCGCGTAAGCGTAAAGTTGTAGCTTTCTCGCTGCGGTCGATATTAATAGCTGACTTCCTCACTGCTTTTATCTATGTTGGCCACCTCTTCTGATTTCTGCTCTTCCAGGAGCTTGTTGATGCCATCCCTGATTCCCTCTAGCAAGGATACGAATTCGTCAAAAACCTTTTGCTTTACCTTGCCAGCATCCTGGACATCAATTTCGTATTTGCTTCCAGGTTCGAAGTCGAAAAGTTCGAACAGCGTCTTTGCATTGGTTGAATTGTCCTTAATTACAACCTGCTTTCCCTCGCTATTGCTAAGAACAATTTCTTCCTGCTGGTTGCCTTCTACAGTGATTTTAATTACGCGTGCCATACGCTTTCAACCTCCTTGCCAGAGCCTGTCGTCCGCCGTCCATGTTTTCCGCGATCCATTCAAGAACTTCGCAGCCTTCGTCCTCGAGGCATCCAGACTTAAGCGAAAGCGAAAAGCGTCTTTTGTCGTCGCGTGAACCGGATGCGATTATCACGTTGTCTGCGTCTAGGTTGACGACGAGTAGAGGATTGTGGGTGACGAGTATAACTTGCGCCTTGTCCCTCAGTCCCTGGATTGCTGCAGATAGCTCTTTGGAAATCTTTAGGTTAGAGATGTTGTCTTCGGGCTGGTCGATAAGTAGCACATCTGCCTGGGTCACGCTTTGATCGAGCAAGACTTCGTAATATATCAGCGCCTTTTCGCCGAACGTGTTGCCGATAACTCGTTCCGAGGTGCTCTGACGTTTAACCTCCTGCTCCGTTATGCAAAGAGAATCCAGAAAAGACTCGAGGTTCTTCTTGACCGTTTCGTCGATCTTGTCGACCTGCCTAGTTCCCCTGACAGCGTTGCACAAGGATTCCTCTGCATTGATCTTTTCGATAGCGGCTTTGTCGAATCCGTCATTGAATAGGGACTTGTAGAATTCCTCTTCGATCTCTTCGACTGTTTTGGTCACGTATGGAGCGTAAGACCGGAACACATATCCGCCAGCACGTTTATCCACGTAGCCGATACCCTGGTCGTAGTATTTCGACAGTGAAGGGAAGGAAGGGTACTCTTCTTTGATGTCCAGAAACGCCTGCGCTTGCTGAATGACTTTCGAGATGACCGCTTGCTTCAGTGCGTTATAGTTTTCGGCTTGTCGATCGAGACTCGTAGAGGTCCTATTCGTGCTAGCCTTGTACTGCGTAATCGAGGTGAGGATGACGTTCTCGACAGAGCTGAACAGTCTTTCGGAGGTCAGTCTTTTCTCGACAGAATACAAGGCATCATTTAACGAAGCCAGTGCCTCATTCAGACTCTTCAACTCATCAGGGGTGTATATGAGTTCGTTGTCTTCAATCTCGGATTTTAGTTGTGTGATGATTGACCTCAATGCTGCAAAGCGATTTTCGAGTTGCGAGTAGTCTCTTGCCGCGAAGCCTTCGGTTGACACGGATACAAAGAACGTTTTGCGTAGGTATTCCTCCTTCACGGTCAAGGCGCTGCTTGCGGCTTCGTCAAGCGTTTGTTTTGCTCCTATGCGCCTGCGCACCCATTCCATTACTCGATTTGCGAACGTTGTGATTTGCAATCTGAAATCTTGGCAGTTGATTTCAGAAAAAAGAGAGCGTCCGTCAGGGTACAGATCTTTATTGTTGTTGTAGTCGTTAAATAGCTCGCCTTGGAATACCGTCTTGCTCCTATTTGGCAGGGCGGGTATCTCGATTCGGTTATTCCTTTTTGCTGCTTTAACATGGCTCTCTGAGTCATTTCCTGAAATCAGTTTAAGAAGTGTTGATTTGCCTGACCCGTTTTCACCAATTATGACGTTCACCCCAGGGCTAAGTTGCGTATCAACGCCATTTACGCTTACTTTTTCCAAGAATGGATAAGAGACGCTGTCGATTCTTCCAAATCTGGTTTCGGGGGAAGTGATTGCGAGCAGCAAACCCCTAAACGAGGGAAGGGCCCTGATGGTTGTGAAGACCGGAGTGCCCTGTTTGACGTTCTTGGAGTCATGGTTGGGGTATACGGCCCATTCGTGACAGTCGATGCCGATAAGCAAGCCGATGGAGTTGCAGAACTCACTCATGTCGACCAGGTTGTTTTTTACGATGCCTTCTACATTGGGGCTCTGAATCTCAATTGCGCTAATATACCCAATTTCCAAGTAGTCCAAAATATCCGAGCAGGCACCACTGAAAGAATTGGCACCGCCCTTTTGCTCGGGGTCAAGACTCTTTCTTTGATATGCAACCAGAATGACAGGAAGTTTAATTTCCTTAAGAATGGATTCAAAATCATCTTTCGAATACTTGTGGTCTTTATTCTTGGGAGCATGCTTGCTCATGACAAGTTCGATGGTCTCGTAGTCTTCTTTTGCCTTGCAGTCAAAATAGGCGATGGATGTGACATGGCTTTTCCGTATCAAGCAAAACATCAAATTCGATTCCGGCAATGATGCCTTTAACTGACGGGTATGACCCTAGCCGAATAAGGCCCTCGGCTTCTATGTAAAGCTTAGAATCGAACGTGTTGTGGTCAGTGAAGGAAATAAGATTGATTCCCTCCGTCTCCAATTTCTTGAAGAGCACGGGCAGGTTCTCAACGGTCGACTGGTCAACCACTCCGACACTTTCTTTATATTTACTTGCAATCGAGTGGATGTGCAAATCAATTTTTATGTTCTCATTCAGCATTATGCAGCTCCAAGCAAACCAAGTCGAAGCGATAATTGGGCGGGTTGCTTAACGATGCCTTTAGCTTTTCCCTCAAAGCGCTCTTGCCAATTATCGGTATATGTCAAGCATAACCGATTCATGGGAAACGATTCGGGCGCCATGGCAATCATCCAGTAATTTGGATAAGATATCGTTCTTGTAGAGCTGATGACGTGAGACGTTTTCCTTCTTGATGCGGAACATAGATCATGGCATCAACAGTGAATAAGCGCGGATTTCCTTGGCGTCTTATGGGAGTGCTCGAAGCCGCTGCCTCTGATGGGAGGTTTGAGCTCGTTCCGTTTCGAAAGTACTGTTTCAAGAGTCTGCGCTCTTGCGCATTCTCCTCTCGAATTGGGGGAGCACCCGCCATTCCCTGTGTTGACGGCAAGGAGGAAGAAAATGAACGTCCTTCGTGGATGTGAATTCGATCTCCATCTAGGCGGGATACCCATGCATCAAGGTTCCCGTGCCGATTCAGGGCACCTACACAGTGGCGGAGATAGTGATAACTCCTGCTTGTAAGCAGAAACACAGTCTGCGAATGGAGCCTCCTCGATGACGACCCCTGTTGCTCAAGGGGACGATGTGAAGGAAGAAGGGGTGCTTCACGTTCAGGGACGAGCTGCTCGAGTGGGGCAAGCGCCATGCGGTATGAATGCGTCGCTACATCCTTATCAGGGTAGGGATTATATTTTTCTTTGTAGAGGATTCTTTGTGTGTCTTCCGCAACGCTCTGTTATCTCGCAGCTGGCGATACCTTAGTAACGACTTGCAGGCAGATTATTCTGAGATTTGCTTCTTGTGAATATAGGTTTCTTTATTCGCGACAGCCTCCAGCATCTTCGATTCCGGGTCGTCGTCGAAGGCGACCTTCGCGATCGACCTCCACTTGCGTGGAGACACGCCAACCGATTTCGTAAAAAGAGCGGAAAAGCTCGTTGCCCTTTCGTATCCGCAGTGATGCGCTATCTCGTCTATGCTCATATCCTGGTTGGCGAGCAGCCTTTTCGCCAGCTCGATTCTCTCTGCCGAAACGAACCCGGTCACTGTCGATCCCGTTACCTGTTTGAATACCCGCTTGAATTTGGTCGACCCCATGTTCGCGATCTCGAGCAGGTCCTTCTGCCTTATTGCCTTGCCTAGGTTGTTCTCTATATGCGATACGACCTCCATAATCGAAAGACGGTCCTGCTCGGGCACGCCTCCGTACAGGATCTCTTCCATCTTGAGGAGCCTTGCCATCACCAGGTTCGCAATCCCCGGATACAGGAGACCCGCTTCCGGCCCCCGAACCTCTCTGGGGGATATCTCACCGAGCATCTTTGCGATTTCCGGATCCCAGGAAGCCTGATCTCTAAGGCCTCCCAGGCTGGTTGCCAACGGCTTCAGCGCCTTGTCGATCCTCTCCCCGAAGACGCTTTGGCAGTACCCGTCGTAGTACTCGATCTCCGTATACGAAAACCTCGCCCCTTGGGGCAGGAGAATCGAGCCGGTCTTCGGCGTCGTCTCCAGAAAAACCGAGACGCTTGCTTGCGGCATGAGGCCGTGCCGTTCGCAGCGAACCGCGAAATACCTGTCGAAGTCGAAACGGAATGCAGGCGTTCTTTCAACGTGAAATCGCAGCAGACGACGGAGAAGGACCGCCGCGCTTGCCACGCCCAATACCATCCCTCGCATCTGAGCCCGTCGCCTTCAAAGAGCGCCCCCTCTCCGCTCCACCCATCCGACAAGACGAGACCGATCGCCTCGAGCGAGGCGGCAAAGGTTTCCGCCGCGCCTTGAGCTGCGCGGGAGAACGTCGTTTCCTTGCAGTGCATCTTCCGATCCTTTGTTTGCGTTCGGACGCAATTCCTGTGCGCTCGGACCTTTTCCTCCGCGCGCATCCTGATTTGAATTAGTCATGTCTAACATTTCTTACGTCGATTATAGCAGCGAAGGGAAGGTTGTTCGATTTTGCGAAGCAGAGTGCAAAAAACGCTCGCAGAGGGCATCGATGTCAGAACCAAGATGGCGATGCTCGCCGTGCTTATTGCGACCGGCGCCATCGTGAAGGATTACGTTCTGGGCTCGGCCCTCTTCTTCGTCGTCGTGCTCCTCTCCTTCGCGATCGGGCGCGGCAAGACGGCGATATCCTTCTCCTTCGCCTACCTCCTCCTCATGGGCCTTTTCTGGGTCACGACGATGCTCCCGCCGAGCGCCGCCGGAGCCCTCGGCTCGTTCGCCCTGGCTTGCCGCACGTGCATGCCCATCTGCCTGTTCGCTGCGATCTTCGCAACGAGCACCAAGATAGGAGACCTCACCGCCGCCCTCTACGGGCT
>OGRE01001262.1_pt1 | contig 22672 bp, 21 predicted proteins | sample 1553421 | NCBI WGS metagenome assembly OGRE01 (sample SAMEA2580076, study PRJEB22360) | human gut metagenome | biome: human gut; feature: human-associated habitat; material: faeces | place: Denmark | collected 2008/2010 | reverse complement strand
ATTCGCACGTTCGAGAAGGCCCAGCGTCAGGTCATCGAAGAGGCCGGTGCCTCCGGCAAGGAAGTCAAGTTCCTCGTTCAGGGCACTCTCTACCCGGATGTTGTGGAATCCGGCGGTGGCGACGGCGCAGCCAACATCAAGTCGCACCACAATGTGGGCGGCCTGCCGGACGACATCAAGTTCCAGCTCGTCGAGCCACTGCGTACCTTGTTCAAGGATGAGGTTCGCGCCATCGGTACCGAACTTGGCTTGCCGGACGAAATCGTCTGGCGTCAGCCGTTCCCTGGCCCGGGCCTCGGCATCCGCATCATCGGCGAGATCACCAAGGAGCGTCTGGATCTGCTTCGCGAGGCCGACGCCATCGCTCGCGAGGAGCTTTCCAAGGCTGGTCTTGACCGCGATATCTGGCAGTGCCCGGTCGTACTCCTTGCCGATGTGCATTCCGTGGGTGTGCAGGGCGACGAGCGCACGTATGGTTCGCCGATCGTGTTGCGTCCGGTTTCCTCCGAAGACGCCATGACCGCAGACTGGTCCCGCATTCCGTACGATGTGCTTGCCACGATTTCGACGCGTATCACCAATGAATGCCGTCAGATCAACCGTGTGGTGCTCGACTGCACCTCCAAGCCGCCGGCAACCATCGAGTGGGAATAAAACGCCAGGTCAAAAGTGCTTTTTACATTGGTTTACACCTTTGAACTTCTTTGTAAATAGGTGTACTTTTCTGACGCGATTTTTGTAAACCCGTCGGGATTTCACTCACTTTGCATTGAGGTGCAAAAATGGCTTGGCGGTGCTTCGCCAAGCCATTTTTGCTTGTTGTGCTTGCAATATGCAGAGCATTGCTATTTTAATCGTTCACTGTTGTAGCTAGTTGTATAAAGCTGGCCACAGAAGTTCACTGGAATAACGATGCAAGCCGCCCGGAACGATAGCTAGGTATGAATACCATGCCGAAAGGGCCTGAATAGCATCATTTTGTACTCACTCGCAAATTCGCGGTTTTATTTTCGAGTTCCCCCAGCTTGGATAAGGGTATAAATAATCTCACCGATGCTGCATTTTGAGGCGAAATCGAGCGAATTACTGGCACCGATTCAATGACTCGCAGCATCAAAGCATCAAGAATACAGCATCAGATCGGCCATATCCGCTCCAAATACATAAGGGTGTAGAGGAGCCGATTGATGCTACCAGCTCAAGAGCCGCGTTAGAGAATTAGCTAAGTAGGACTTATGGCCTAATTGCTCTGAGAGCATAAAAATGGCGGCGCCTGGTAGATGCCGCCATACATTCCGGGAATAATGCGAATGTGCTGAGAATAGTTAGGGCTCGAACTTCGCCTTTTAGAGGCCGCACTCCTCTTGAGCCATCTCACCGGACGTGACTTCTTCCAACACCGACCTCCAATGTCTTGATTGCTGCATCAAGCTTCTATGCAGACTTTGCTTCCAGACTGATTTCAAGTGAGCCATTCTTCCATGACTCTCCTAATCGAGTATGAGCAGGGAGCGAGAATGGCACATACCTTGTCTTGACTTAAACCATGGTTTAAATGATACATTTTCATGCATAACGAGGGAATTTCTATTGACAATGCGAAAGGAAGAAGACGATGGTTATGGAATATACGCACTTGGGGAATTCCGATGTCACTATATCGCGCATATGCTTGGGAGCGATGGGTTTCGGCGTACCGAACGAGCAGCATCCCTGGACGGTCGATCTTGAGACGTCTACCGCCATCATCAAGGAGGCGCTTGATGCGGGGATCACCTTCTTCGACACGGCCTATACTTATAACGATGGCACGAGCGAAGAATATTTGGGTGAAGCACTTCGCCGTCTTGCCACGCGCGATGACGTTCGCATTGCAACGAAGTGCCCTCCGCCGGATGTCGGGACGCGCGAACAAGGCTTCACGGACGGGGAATGGGTGCGCCATTGCCTTGAGACCTCGCTCTCGCGCCTGAAGGAGGACTACGTCGATCTCTTCATCTGCCACTGGTGGAGCGATGATTGCAACATGGACGAGGTTCTCTCAACGATGAGCGCGCTCGTGGATGAGGGGAAGGCCCGCGCTTTGGGAATGTCCAATCTCTTCGCGTGGGAGCTTGCTGAATACAATGCCCGCGCAGAAGAGTGGAGCCTGCATCGCATCGACTCAGTTCAAGGTCACTACAACCTCATCAACCGCGAAGAAGAGCGTGAGATGATCCCCTATTGCGAGTCTCACGATGTGGCGCTCACGCCCTATTCGCCGCTTGCAGGAGGTAGGCTGACGCGAACGCCAAAGCATCAGGGCGATAGCTTGCGTGGCCGCATCGACCACATCGGCGTATCTAAATACGGCGCAACACTGGATGCCGATGCCCCTATCATCGAACGTGTGGATGAGCTGGCACAGAAATACGGCGTCTCGATGACAACAATTGCATTGGCATGGGAGCTCACCACCGTTACTGCTCCCGTGGTCGGCGTCACGAAACCGGGGAGAATCGTCGACATCGTCGGTGCCTTTGATGTGAAACTGACCGAAGATGACATCGCCTATCTTGATGAGCTCTATGTCCCGCACAAACTGGTCGGAGTCATGGCAAGGTTCGGGCGCTAGAAAACAGCCTAGACGGAGAAGCAGGAATGCGCAGATGGAAGAGTTTTACACTATAGGCGATGCATCAGAGATCGTGGGGCTGCCCGCATCCACGATACGCTTTTACGAAAAGAACGGGTTGCTTCCCAACATGAGACGCAACTCGAACGGGATCCGAATGTTCACCGATGAGGACATAAAGTGGATTCGCTTCCTAGAGAAGCTCAAGATCGGCGGTATGTCCATACGCGAGATGCGTGAGTATGTGAAGCTGTCGGGGCAGGGCGATTCGACTTTGAAAGAGCGCCAGCGCATCGTTTGTGACCGACGAGCTTTGCTTGAGGAACACATCAGGGAGCTTCAGCTGGCACTCGATATCATCAGCTACAAATGCTGGTTCTATGACAGAGCCGTGGAGTTTGGGAGCGAACAAGCCGTTAGTGATATCCCCTTTGAGGAGCTCCCTGAGGACATTCAGCGAATCAAAACGCTCTGCGACATGGTGAGCTGATGCCATCTCGCCTATTGATTCGATGGTTGCCGAATACGAAACGAGCGGCCGAGAAGCTCTCGCGGGTAGTGGGAGCCGACCTATATGAAATCAAGCCCGCCGAGCCGTACTCTTCGGCGGATCTCAACTGGAACGACAAGAGCTCTCGATTGAGCTGCGAGATGAGCGACCTGTCCTCTCGACCGGCATTAGCGGATACGAATGCACCCGTTGCAGACCACGATGTAATCTAGCTCGGTTTCCCCGTGTGGTGGTACGTGGCTCCCCGCATCATAAACACGTTTCTGGAAGCGTACGACTTCGCTGGAAAGACCATCGTGGTATGGGTCACCTCCGGCGGAAGCGGCCTCGGTCGCACGGTTCCCGAGCTTGAGGCGACAGCTCCAGACGCGAACTTCATCGAAGGAGAAGGCCGATGCCGCGTGATAACCTCAACAACCGACAACGTGGCCATGGAAGGCCGCTCAAACCTCAGGTGTTGCAACCATCACTAGAATCCGCCTTCCGGGGGCTTCATCATGTTTTCCGCCTTCTAGGCTCGATCCAGATAACACCTCTCAAGGTGTCGGACTCCTCGTCGCTGCTTACCTCTTTACGTACGGTGTCAGGTTTCCATTGGTTCCGTGTTTTTCGTAGGCATTATGACGTTTGCGAGCGCCACTACCTTTGCCATGTTGGGGCCGGACAAGGCCAAGCCGTGTCAGGAAAGCTAAGAACCATCGTGGCTTGACATAGCGGCATCCGCAGAATGATTACGATCCTGTGCAAACGTAGAATGTCCTTCTTCTGTTTTTGCGGAGGAAGGACATTCCCGTACCGTTTTCAATATCGTGGATTATTTGCGGATTATCCTGGACAATTATTGCTAGGCCAGCATGTTGGTCCACATATTTGCGAAATCGGGAAGCGTTTTCGCGGTGGTCGCAATGTTCTTGACTTGGATGCCGTTGATTTTCAGCCCCAGCATCGCAGCGAACGTCGCCATGCGATGGTCCGCATAGGTTTCCATTTCAGCCGGCTTGAGATTCATTGCCGGCACTGGCGCGATCTCCAGCCCGTCGGGAAGCTCACGGGCATCTCCCCCGACTCTGGTGATCTCGTTAACCAATGCTTCCAAGCGGTTCGTCTCATGGCCGCGCAGATGACCGATGCCCAGCATGCGCGTAGGAGCATCGGCGAAGACCAGGATTGCGGCCAATGATGGCGCGATCTCACCTGCCGCCGTCAGGTCGAAATCACCTAGGCCGCGGACACGACCGTCGCCGGTCACTTCGCAGTACCGGACGCCGTCAATCACCGGGAAGTTGATTTCGGCTCCCATACGTTCCAAATAGCCCGGAAGCAGGCCTCCGGGTTGCGTGGTGGATTCCGGCCAATGAGGCACGCGCACGGTTCCTCCGGCGATGAGCGCTGCACCAAGGAACGGGGCGGCATTCGACAGGTCAGGCTCGACCGTCACGGTTTCGGGCAACTGCACGGCTCCCGGCTGCACGGTCCACACGCGGGCGTGTTCGTCGGCGTTGGCACGCACACCGGAACCATGCAGATCGGCCACGGTCATGCGAATGTGAGGCAAACTCGGCGTCTTCTCCCCCGTGTGATGCAGTTCCAAACCGCCTGGCACTCGAGAGCCGATGAGCAATAGTCCTGAAATGAACTGCGAGGATCCCGAAGAATCAATGCTGACCACGCTCGGCTCAGCGCACTGGCTCACCGTTTGAGGTGGAGTGATTGTAAATGGCAGTCGACCTTCCTCGCCGTGGTATTCGATACATGCCCCCAACTGTTCAAGACCGTCCAACACGGGCTTCATCGGACGTGCGTACGCCTGCTCGTCACCGTCGAAATCCACAGGACCGTCCGCGAACATGGCAAGACCGGGCACGAAGCGCATCACCGTTCCCGCAAGACCGCAGAACACCTTCGTATCACCGTGGAACCGGCCGTCGGACGGCGGCACCACCGTAACCGTGGTGTCAACCTGCTCATCGATTTCGCAGCGCACTCCCAACGAACGCAGCGCGTCCATCATCAGCTCGGTATCACGCGAGCGCAACAGACCGACCAATCGCACAGGACGATGCCCGAGAGCCGCAAGAATGAGATAACGGTTCGACAGGGATTTGCTGCCCGGCACCACAACGGTGGCGTTGAGCGGCTTGCCGGCAAACGGCGCCGGCCAAAGATTCTCTTGAGATGCGTTCATAGGGTTTATCGTATCCAAAACCCGTGGAAAATCATGTTCCGGTATCACCATGCAGCGCGACGGTCACTTTGGGCACGTACGCGGCGTTGTGGCCGGAGAATCTGGACGGTTGCGCGGACGCGGTCGAGATGCTCCACTCCGCATGCTGGAGGACTGACGTCAAGGAGGTCGTTCCGTGTTTGCACTGTTTATACCGGAAACCGGAAAAGGTTTTCAAACCGACTGAAACGCCTTTGTTTCTAACGGTTTTCGTCGGGCTGACAGGATTTGAACCTGCGACATCCTGTTTCCGCGGGGTGTTTCTTGTTGGATTGAATGGCTTTTTGCTAAGACTAATATCGTTGGAAAAATGGCGGTTCTTGATTTTTGGCTGTCTTTGTTGAGACGGCTGGGATTGGCTCACCGTGACGGTCATTGTTACTGGTTTTTTACTGGATTTGGCAGTCATGGTGGCAACGGCGTTCGGCGTGTCGACTTTATCCGATGAGCGCTTCCATGAGAAATTCTCTAAAGCTTAAGTTTGCCATGGATTCCTTTCCATCCTTTGTGATTTGATCCTCTGAGCAGGCTCGCTGCTACGGGATCCCATTCGTGACCGCAGACACGGCAACGAGCGTGAACTTTGCCATGTCTCGAAACGTATTCGCCAAGCACTTCGATGTCGGGATTCGCTTCCCTGACTTGCTCAATGAAATCGTCTTGGGACTTGCGCAATTGGTCATGAGCCCGTTTCGTGCCACACGTTCGGCATCCATCACCTGCGAGCAGACTTGCCGGCAAGGCATCCCACACCCTCCCGCACACGTTGCAACGCACTCGGACTCGCGTATTAACATTCACATACTTGCCCACGACCTCGATATTGGGATGAATGGCATGCAACCTCTCGACAAATTGATCGGGACTCTGGGCACGTGATTCTTCGGTCGCTATTTCCTCAATCCTCGCCCAGTCATCCGCGCTGAACTCACAGATGCCACCCGCATCCTTAATCAATCCAATCGCAAGATCCCTGAGCGCCGAACGGTCGCCTGAGTTCAAATCAAACGGGTATGTGAGGCAATCGTCATCGAACGGAGACTCCATGTCTTGCGGGAATTGATCGTATATGGTCACAAGCCGGATGTCGGCCTCATGACATCTTCTCCGCTTTTCGCCGTCACGTTTGACATTCCTTTTGTGAAGAAACCACACGCCCGGCTCGACCGCAAGCCGCTTCGATGGAATCAGAATATCCAGCTCCATTCCGATGGTCGTCTTGTCCCGTGAGAGAACCGTCTCCCCGGCAAGCGCTTGCCTGAGGGCATAGAGCAGAAACTGCTCCATGAAGCTGGTGCCGGATCGGGCGCACCTCGGGCAGCCGTGACCTCGTAAAAGCGCACCCGGCACCGCCGACCAAACGTGGCCGCAGACATGACACCGGACCTTGATCTTCGTATGCACGTTCACATAATCGCCAAGCACCTCGATGTCCGGCGACGCCTCAGCCAGCTCGGCCGAGAACTGCTCACGGGTCTTGACACCAGTCTTGCCTTGGTTGTTCCTCGCGCCCCGAATCGCACCGCAATGGGGACATCCCTTGCCCTGCAACAAGTTGTATCCCTTGGAGGACCATATCGTGCCGCATCGCTTGCATCGAACGTCGATGTAACTAGAGCCCTTCGTGTATTCCATTAATGGCTCCGCCTCAGGATTGATCTTGGCAAGCTTCTCTAGGAATTTCTCATTGGTGTATGTTTTCTTACGCCGGAGCTGCTTCTCACCGCACCGAGGGCATCCGCACCCTTGAAGCAACGTGCCAGGCATCGTCATCCATTTATGACCGCAGCGCAGGCAACGCACATCCACTGGCGCTTTCGACCCCTGATATTCCGACTCAATCTCCAGATCGTCAGCATGAGCATTCAGCCGTCCGAGATCGGCAAGGAACTCACTATGAGTCTTTTTCTTGGGCATTGCTCAGCACTCCGAATCCATAATCCATAGAGCATCGCATTATTGCGCAGCCGCTCTGAATTTGCGACATTGGAAGACTGTTTTGCTATCTAAACACTATCTTTTTTACAGCATTGGCTACCAATGGAGCGGCTTTCTTGGCATATGGGGCAACTTTCGGAATAACCACTTTTGCTAGGCCGATAGCAGCAGCAGCTGCCGCACCTTTCTTGACATTTTTCTGCAGTTGTTCCTTCTCACATGCTTCGCACAAATTGGACTTTCTCGTGCTTTCCAACTCGCTATCGCAGTTTTCGCAACGCTTGATTGTCTTGCGCATGAAAGCGTGGCCATGGGGCGCAACGGCATCTTGAGCATCGTTAACGGACTTTCTTTGAGGACTGTTTTCAGTCCCCTCGCTCTGAGCTGGATCATTCTTCTTCTTACGGAACATTGTTGCCGTCCTCCTCTTCACTGTTGCTTTCGTTCGTCTCCGGCTCAGGTCTGAATGGCTCAAGCAATCTTTGGGGGATACGGTCTAGCTGCGACGCGCCGTCTAGCGCCGTGATCCTTAGCGCCAGATCCTCGAATTGGTCAACCATGTCAGGCATCTTCGACCCAACCGGGAGATGCGAGTTAATTGCCAGTAAGGTGTCTCGCTCGTTAAGTTTATTCGCGTCGATGAATTCTCGGAACTGTTCCAAACATACCATGCTCGCCTCGTTTTGATTGAGCATGGCATATCCAGCGCCTTCGACACGTACAGCATTGGTGATCTGCGCCAGATCGTTGAACGCATCGGCAGCCCTCGATTGATTTTGCTGAGTGACGGCAGAAATCAGTTTCTTGTCTATACGCTCATTGGAATGGGCTTTCAGGTATTTGACGTTCTCCGCGAAATTACGCATCAATGTTCGCTTGGCATCGGTCGCGGATGATATGGCTTGTACTATCAATGCATCGCGCAGCCGTGAATCTTCAATGACACGGGCTTGCATGAGTTTATCCCAAGCGCCTTCAGCCAGTGCCAGACGGTCATTCTGCAAGTCCACTCGAATACCTTCGATTTGGTCCCTAAGGCTGCGGACCTCGGACAACACCATTGCGATGGCCACCTGAGTCTGCAAGTGCCGCATTGTATCCATGACATCAGGCGACATCTGCTCCCAGTCAAGCCGCACCTGCTTATAGAACTTCCCGTTCACGTCGAACACTTGCGGCATAATCTTCCCGTTGGCATCCTCCTTGAAGAAGAGCTTTCCTTCTTCAACCATCTTCATGATCTCCTCGGGCAAATGAGCCACCAATGTGGCTTCATCTTTGTTGGAGAATTCCTTGATGAGCTGGAACAGCCCTGGTGCAAGCGTCTGGAGCTGTTCCAGATTGCCTAGGAAGCCGAAGATTTTACGCCGGGTCTCCAAGGACATATCCAATGACTCGCCCACCAATGATTGCGATTGTGGATCCCAACGATCAATCTCAACTTGGAACTTTGGCACCATCTCATAAACTGCTTGTTGAGAAATCGGACGACTCGGATCGTCGCCGACAAAACCACATTGCGGGCAGGACAACGCTTTGTCGGAAATACTTGTTCCGCAGCCGGGACACATTATCATTGCCATGGCTATTCCTCTTTTTGCGAAGAATCGGAATCTCGCAGATCCACTTCTTTTACTTCTTGGTAGATGGCCGAGATGTCGTTGAGGTTGATGCGGAATTGGCTTCGGGAATGGGGCGTCCATTTGCCATCTTTGAGGGTGATTTTGTCGCCGGGGTCGTAGATGACCTTGCCGTCTTGGAAGGCTTTTAGGAACAGGCCGAAGCTGGTGGAGATGCCGAGGGTGACGAGTGGGCCAAATTCTACCGTGGTCTTCCCGTCTTCTTTTTCCCTGAGATACGGCACGTAAGCGGCGCGGTTGTGCTTGCGCTGCCAGTGTTCCAGTAGCTTGAGGTATGACCATCCGGCGGCGAGTTCGCCGGTCTGCTTGTCGTATAGGGCGATCATCCCGTTGGGATCGAAGTGCTTGGCATCGGTGAAGCCGACGAGTTTAAGGTTGAGTTTCGCTCCCTCTTTGTCTTCGCCGGGGCGGTTAATGTCGCCCGAAGTGAAGTAGTACTCGTCGGGATTGCCGTTTTCGTCGGTGCCGCTGACATGTCCGTAGCGCAGGACGAAATCGGCTTGGGATTGTCCCGTTATCCATCCCGTGTCGGGCTGCGGCGTGAACAAGGTGACCCGGTGGTTGCTGCGCCGCTCAAGGGATGGTTGTTTGATGGCCTTGAGCTCCCAGATGTCGAAGTCCGGGCCGGGAATGGCGTTCTCTCCCACGCCGAGTTCCGCCTCCAGAGTCAGTCCGGGAGCGTTGGGAGCGATGTATGGCTTGTCGATGGTTCCGTCGTTGCGCAGACGCCATGGGATGATCTTCTTGCCCATGATGCCGAGAAGAGCTTCCTCAAGGATGGAGAATTCGCCGGGCTTTCTCTGGCCTTGGAACACGACCGGGCAGACGTGCCCTTTCTCGAATGTGTCCATGTTCAAGACGTATTGGGCGGCCGGCGATGGAGCGCCGACGACCAAGGCGACAACATGTCCCATTCCTTCGCCCGTGTCCTTCACGGTTCCGAAGAACAAGCAGCGTCCCTCTTCGTGGCCACGTTTCGTCTCGCTCAACAGCTCGGACGGGCCTTCCTTGCATCCCTTCAGGAAGCCGGAGAACCTTACCTCGGGATATTGCGGGTAGAAGCACATGTTGGCGTTCGGCGCGTCGAACTCGCCGTCAGGCGTGACCCATCGCCACGGAACCGGAATGCGAATCAGCAGCGGCCCGGCTTTCTTCTTCTGTGATTTCGGATCCGTGTACCACGGCGTGCCGAGGGGAAGGAAAGCTAGGTCGGAGGGATCGTTGCCTAGGAAGATCTGCTGTTTCGAGTTGTTGTTGGGCACCAGCCGCTTGACCCAGATGCTTTCGGCACCGGCTCGGGTCAACAGGTCGTGGACCTGCTGGATGTCGGCCGTGTCGTACCATTGCTGATCGTCGTTGACATGGGTATCGCGCATACCTCAACAATACCCATGCCAATGTCAGCGCCAAAGCATCAACGGTCTAGCGGCGTGTCGTTTCAGTCGTGGCTTGCGCCGGCGACGGCCAGTTGGCGGGCCTTTTGGATCGCCTCGTCGGCCAGTTCGGAATCGGAGATCAGTTCGGGGGCCTTGTTCTCCTGCATGACCTTGAGGATATGGGGACGCATGATGCGGGCGATCTCCGCGATGGCTGGTACGACCACGGAGTTGCCGAACTGGCGATAGGCCTGCGTGTCCGAGACGGGAATGCGCAGATCATCCGGGTATCCCATGAGGCGGGCGCATTCGCGCGGAGTGAGCCGGCGGGGGCGTTCACCTTCCTGCGCGACCAATATCTCGGAACCGTCCTTGTGATAGCGGGCGGACAAGGTACGGGACACCATGTCAGGCGTCACCAAGCCATAGCCGAAGCCATGTCCCATGGCCTCGTGCTTGGCCTTGTAGTCCTGCAGGTACTGCCACAGGCGTGGGGTGAGCGTGTATTTGTCCTGCACCTTGTTGTGCTCGTAGTCGAAGTACCGGTCGCCGTCCCAAGGCAGATACGGCTCGGTGCCGTCGTTTTTATGAAGGATGTCAGCGAGCACGGGCTTATGTTCGGGGAGCTTGAGGTCATCCCATGTGAAGTCGGTATGCGAGCGGAAGCCGACGATGTAGATACGTTCGCGGTGCTGGGGAACGAAGTGCTGTCCGTCGATGACCTTCCAATGCACCTCGTAGCCCAGCTCGTTCTGCAGGGCATCGAGGATGACTTTGAAGGTGCGGCCCCGGTCGTGCGAGGTCAGATTCTTCACGTTCTCCAACAGGAACGCCGCCGGACGTTTCGCCGCGATGATGCGCGCCACGTCGAAGAACAGCGTGCCTTGCGTCTTGTCCCGGAATCCGGTCTCACGGCCTAGGCTGCGTTTCTTCGATACTCCAGCCACGCTGAACGGCTGGCACGGGAAGCCCGCGAGCACCACATCGCAGTCGGGAATGTCATCCACGTCCACCTTGGTGATGTCTCCGGCCATCTGCTCGGTGAACCCATAGTTCGTGCGATACGTGCGGGCCGAGAACTCATTCCATTCCGAAGAGAACACCGCATGCCCGCCAGCCGAAGCAAAACCACGACGGATGCCGCCGATGCCGGCAAACAGGTCAATGGTGCGGAAATCGGTGCCGTCTTCATGCGTGGTGCCGAAATACAATTCACGCAGCGCAGGAACATAAGCAGGCTTGCACTCCACCTTGCCCAACTCCCAGCGCTCCACAGTCGAGGTGGATACATGCAACGACTCGGCAAGCTGACGGCGCGTCATAGAACCACGCAACAACGTGATAAGCTCAGTTGCTTCATCAAAGCCATCGGTGGCTTGGGTGCTAAGGTTTGATTCGATAGCGCTACTCATAGGGAAGAACATATATCATTATGATGACAAAAATTCCCGGAGAAGCATATGTCGGACATTTCGAACATTCGTTCGACTAAAGGTATATTATGTGTATGCGCACGACAAAATGTCTTACTGAAAGGTGCTGATGTCTAAGAAAACCGACTCGACCAAAAAGCAGTCGAAGCTACGCCATCCTGTAGACGATCTGGAGGCGAGAGACATTTTGCGCCGCTTTGTGATTCGAGCACGCCGCGTAGAAGCACATTCGCTAGTCCAAAATAACTCTGTCGAGAAATATGTTAAACCCTCAATGACAATTAGCTACAAGGAAGGGCAACCTACTCGAATCAAATACATAATGCCCGACCAAGAGATTTTTGAATCTCTAGCAGCTCGCACAAGGCCATGCATCCTCGAATCTGAACCCGTGTATCTTGAAAAAGTATTCCGCTCGATCGATATGCTACTTGACGGAAAGCAATTGACTGGACAGGCCAAGCAGTGTTTCGATTTTTGTCGAAAGAAATTTCGAGATCTACACGATAAAAACAACGGTGAATCTTATTCGATTCAAATGTATGACAAAGATAATGTTCCCGAGGGTCGACCCTTATCTGATCTCCTGATAGGCGAAGCTTGGCTGTACTCAGATTTGGTTCATGCTGACCCCAAGGGAGACAAAGCAAGAGCGGCAAAGCTTTCATATCGTGACCGATATTATGCCGGAACGTCATTTTTCAGCATGCTAACAATTGTCATCATTAATATGCTGAATCTCATCACCGCAATTAACAAGCAGTTCCAACTCAACATCGATAAAAAAGCTTGGAAAGAACAGGTAGTGGCTTCAGCGGAAGATTCGGAAGTGGCCACCGAGAAAATGGTGGTCTTGCCTCCTAACACTAGAGTGCCCGAAGGCATTGATCCCAGTGCTCTTCCTGCAGCCATTGATGTGACTAGCCCAACTGAAGCGATTAGATTTATACAGCCCGAACACAGCACCGATGTCATTTTCCTCCGCAGGAAGGAACTTGTCAGCAAAGTCCATGGAGCTTTTTCTTGGAAAAATGACGTACTGTCCATTCTAATTGCAGACGCACTTGTACTCGAACTCAGTACTGCCGGGGCTAGCCAAGCAGAAAGCCTTCAACGAGTGGAAACTCGCATCAAGCATCGATTCACTGCCGATACGGAGGCAACTAACTCCTTACGAGCGATCATGCACAAATGCGACCGACTCCTCACGGTCATTCCATACAAGAAGGGCAGCCTCCTATATGTTGATTGTCCTCTTGCTGTTAAAAACGATAAGCAGTCGGCAAACAACTCTTCCCCTCAGAAGTAGCTACAGATTTACGTGGATCCAGCCAACTGGCCGAGTCCACGTAAATTGAAGTAGTATAAATCAGACTACTGGTTGCGCAGTTTATCTTTGGATAGTTCCCCGTCGAGCACTTGGTTAACGAGCGTGTACACGGTCTGGGCGACGCCCACTATTCCTGCGAGCGTGATTCCCCATGTGTGGGTGCCGTCGAATCCGCCGGTGGCGGCGATGGCGATGGTGCCGAACAGGATGGATGCGGCCAAAGAGACAAGCCCGACGTATCCACTGGGAATGTACTTCTTAAAGGCCTGCACGACGGCGGGCACGATCAGGCCCACAATCCCAGAGGCAAGGGTGGTTGCGGTGGAAATATCCATGGGTTTCTCCTTAGATGATGAGAGTGGCCTCCGGCATGGTGTCGAAGGCCACAATGGTTTGGGTCAGTAGCGGAGCCGCTGACCGGGGTAAATAAGATTGGGGCTGGCGAGGTTGTTCAACTGGGCGACGCGCTGCCATCCGTCGGCCCCGAAGATGCCGCTGAGAGTTTCTCCACGCTTGACGACATGCACACGACCACTTGTGGACACGAATCCGCTGGCAGCAGCTGACGTGCCTCGATAGGTGACGATGTTGCCCGGATAGATCAGGTTGATGTTGCCGGATGGCGCACTCCATGCGGACAGCGGCCACAGTCCGGTTCGCTTGGCGATACCGGACATGGTATCGCCGTTGCGCACGGTCACGCTCACGCTTCGGTCGGAAGTGTATGTGATCAAATAAAGGTGTTCGGCGTCGGCACTTGTTCCTGTACACCCTGAGCGCTCAATTTGGACATTGCCGGCGGTGATGGTGCCGGTGGGATGAGAACACCGGCATCGTCCGGTTCCTTGATGGATTCCCGAGTGCTTATCAACCAAACTGATGGTTCCCGGGAGGAAAGGAAATGACTGTTTTGCTTCAATTTTTCTTAAGCAATTGGGGCTGGTGACGTTTTGTTGGACTCGTCATTGATTCCATCACCACCGATCATGCCGCAAGACCGAGCGCACCTCGACGAGCCATGATGCTCATGCCGAACTTCGTCTTGATCCTCCTGTTCCGGTACCAGACCATGTAGCCGTCGAGCATGCCGATGAACCCGTCCATCGAGACGCCCGCGAAGCCGCGCTTGCGGAGGAACTCCTGCTTAACCCGGCCTAGGAACCCTCCGCGGCGGCGCAGCGCTCGTATTTGATGTACAGGTCCACTGCCCTGTCACGCTGCTCCTTGTTGTACTTCGCCATAAGAGGGTTCTCCTCCCGGCCGGGAAGTCCAAGAAAACATCACCACATCGAAAAGCGGATGAATGACATGGATGATGACGACTGGCTGTTTCGCGCCGCGAGGGGCGAGAACCTGTGGACGACGTGGCGGACGCGATCAGAGCCCTCCACGAGCGCGAACTCGTGTGAATCAGGCATGGAGGTATCGCGGCGTTTGTATGCATTTGTATGCGGATTGTTTTCGACGGTATAATTAAACCCCCTTGAAAACCTAATGTTTTCAGGGGTTACGGTCGGGCTGACAGGATTTGATTTGAATAGCGTCATCTCAACGTTTATAGGCTCTCAGGTGTGATAATGATACACCTAAGGATACTTCGTATCGCTTTAAACCAGATCATAGTAAGAGGCCAGAACGATGAGCTTGTCTCATCTCGAGGAACCTTTTGAGGTTTCGATACGCCTCATCTTGATGAGGGGGGCAGGTCTGGCCTTGGAAGACGCTCTGCGGCGAGCAGATCATGTGGTTACGGTTGTTTTGTTCTTTTCTGAGATACGTTTTCTAAGAGCCTCGTGTTTTTGCTTTTGGCTTGGTCTTGGATTGATGAGAACGAACTATTCGTCTACGTTCACTTATTAGTGCCTCTAGATGAATAGCCAGATCTCGATTCGAAGAAAAACGCATTTTTGATAGATTGCACGTGAGATGGAGATTTCGCCTTTAAAACGACTCTCCGTGTTCTTGCTTCTCCTCGGAGATCCGCTGGTGCTTTTGACTGTCCTGCGGCTTGGCCGTGTCTGGCGTCTGGACGTGGGTGCATGGGGCGTGTCCTGATTACCGAGGTGACTCTGTGGCGAAGGACCTAGCAATGGGAGCGAACTCGCGAAAAGCGAGGATCGCGGTCCATTGTGGTTTCTGAGTTGCAGATAAGTCGCTGAGGTGGTGAAGGACGTTAGCTCTGTGTGCTTGCGTCTGGGTTGTTGGATACGGCTGTGCTGTGCGGCCGGGAGTGCCTTGAGCGGGTCGAAGAGCAAATCCCGGGGGCAAGCTTCGTAGCGAAACGGAGAAGCGGTCTAGACGGTTTGTAACCGGCTAGATGCCCAGTATTATTATTAGGGATTTGCGTAACTTTGATACTGATTTGATATAGACACACTTATTAGTGAATTTTTGACCTCTAGATTTGTAACACGCCAGAGACTCCATTTTAGGCTGTTTGTTACAAAAAACGACGCTGATATTAGTCCTTCCGAGTGATGAAAGGTAGTAGCCACAGAAACGGAAAACTATCAACAATGAAAGACTCTAATCTGGTCTCCAGCTCTCGTAATAACTGGTTCTTTACGTTGAACAATGTCGAGGAATGCTTCGGCACCGAAGACCCTTCCAAGATCGAAAGTGCTCTTGAGAAGAAGTTGTCCCATTACCGGTATGCCTGTCAGCTTGAACGTGGTAAGGATTCCGAACATCTGCATTTGCAAGGCGTTATAGCCTCTGACGGTCGTGTAAGGGGCAAGACTCTGATGAATAAGCTTCCTGGCATCCATCTTGAGGTTGTGAAGAATCTTCAGGGTTCGTACTCCTATTGCACCAAGGAAGACACTAGGGTCGCTGGCCCCTTTATCCATGAGTACTCCACGAAGAAGAACGATGATGGTGATCCTTTGACTTGGAACGATCTGGTGGACACCTCCATGACCTATGAGGAGTACAAGAGGTTCGATGGGTCTGGCTATACCTCGAAGAAGCTTAGGGACAGGAAGATCATCTACTTTGAGGTCTACAAGGAAGGTAGGTCTCTCAGCGATGTGATTAAAGACCCTTCTCTGGCTGTGATAGTGGCGGATAACCTTCAGTACTGCAAGACGCTTGAAGCTAAGTACCTTGAGGAGAAATCCAAGGCATGTGAGGATGAGCTTCCTTTTGTGGAATACCGTTGGGGTGAGACCGGCACTGGTAAGACGTGGACTGCTTTGCATGATCCTGAGACTGGCAAGAGGCTTGACGATGTCTATCTCGTGAAGGATTGGGCCGCACCTTTTGACAACTATAAGGGTGAGTCCGTGATTCTTCTGGATGATCTGCGTGGTAGATCTGTTGACCGTTCTTTTGCGCGTAGCGGCATTGCTCTTGCTGATCTGATCAAGATTCTCGATAATTATTCCGGTGAGGTCCACGCTAGGAACGTGAATAGGTATCTCGCCGTTAAGAAGTTCATCATCACGTCCAATTGGCCTTTGGAAGACCAGTATGTCGGTGAGTCTCCTTGTGATAGGGATGCTTTCTTCAACCGTATTGACAAGGTCGTGTTGTTCGTTGGCGGGTCTCGGCGTAAGAAGGAGCATAGCAGCTTCATCCACTATCCTGACGGTTCCGAGGTGAAGGTTTCTCTCTCTGGTAGGGAGATCGGGGACAGTGGGTTTGCCAGTTCCTTGAAGGAGTGTGTCGAGCCTCTGGATCCTAACCGTGAGAGCAAGTACGGTATCTATCCCGATGGGATTTCTCTGGACATTGACTGACCGATATTGGAATTACGTTGATTAGTAATTCCTTTTCTGCCCTCGTCATTTTGGCGGGGGCTTCTTTATTGGAAATAATGATACAGGCAATGATACACTTTTTGGGCATGAAAAAGGGAGAAACGTTGGAATCTCAACGAATCTCCCCTGTGGGTCGGGCTGACAGGATTTGAACCTGCGACATTCTGTTTGGGCGGGTGTTTGATTGGCTTGTCCGGCTGGGTTTGGGTGAGCTGGTTTTCGTTGGAATCAAGCGGATTCCGGATTTTGGAAAGTTTGCTTGACCGGGCTGGGATTGGTTCATCGTGACGGTCATCGTTACCATCTCGTTACCGTCCCTGTCGCATGCGGAAGGGGAGAAGCTTCGGCGTGTCGAACATGTGAATCATTCTTCCGACTGCTCGTCAAAGAATGTCTTAATGTCATCGAAGAAATTATAAATCGAATTAGCAAAAAACATAAATATTTCTTTGTTCCTTGAACATCCAATTTTTGGTGTGGTCATAAGGAATACTCCCGCGGAAAGAATTGAATCAGGGCTTGCTGATGGGATGAAACTTGAGGCAACGCGTGTAAACCGTTTTCTGCTTTCAGGACTATTATGCGCAATATAATTACGAATCACTTCTGCAGATTTGATAATATCGGAATTACTATTTGCTCCTAACTCAATATATATCGGATTCTCTGTACTGAAAAAAATCTCTGCTTTTGTTTTTACTTGATTAGGTTTTGCCCAATCTAATCTAACGGTATCATCGGACTGCACTAAGCCTCCCGCTAGTAACTTTTGTGCATGTACTTCATCTTTGGGGGAAATGTAGCAAGTATATTGGTCGGGATGCTTGCTCGCCATAAGAGAATACTGAATAAAGAAATCTCCTATAGTATTCTCGTACAAGCGGAAAAGACGAAAAAATAACGTTTCAAACAGTAGCTCCTTGTATTGATCATCTACCCCTTTCGAAGAGAGGAGATTGTTGTGAAAACTTACTAGTGTATTAAAGTCTTCCGAAAACTTGCTGAAGACCTGCTGTAGGTTTTCGGAATCATTCATTGTTGGCATAATCTTTCAATTGTCGAAGGATAAATTCCCATCTGCGAATTCGTGTTGCTTGATCAGTAGTTGCTCGCCTTGAGTCCTGAATAAACTGATTCCAGTCAGAAGAAGGTTCTTTACTGTCGATTTTTTCGTCATATGTAGCAGAAAAATTGTCAAAAAAGATTCTAAGTTTATTGTTTGGCATGGAATGCAGTGATTCTATTTCAAGGTTCGTCTTCAGGCAGTTTGTGCGAATTGATGCAATTACGCAGAAGAGTGTGTAATATAAATGCACTCTTCTATAATTTGTTAAAGCTATTTCCTCTGGAGCATATATATCTAGCAAATTTTGCATAGTTGCATGAAATGCTTCAATCGCATTTCTCATATTTGAGTATTCATTGCTTGATTCGGGAATTTCGTCGTATTTTTTGTAGAAAGCTGGTATAGATTTTTTCGCATGTATGCCGTCAAGCAGTGCGATAAGCAAATCGCCAGTTAGTTCCACTTCGCTCATTCTTGCTACATTGCTGCTTGTCAATATCTTGGAATCAAGCCAGTATTGGACGTACTGCCTTGCGACTTGATGAGCAAATGTTTTGAATGCGCCAAGGTACTGTGCATTAAGTAATTCTGTACTATTTAGTTTTACTGAATATGTGTTAAGTCGTGAAAAAATATCAAGAATATCTGCTGTATTCTGATTAAACAGGACGTCTACACCAAGTTCGTACTGCAATACTTCTTGCTGAACGAAATCAGGTAATGCGGAAAACACCAGTCCTCCGTATTGCTCATTATGTAGCTTAGAGACCGTAAATCCGTCATTGATGTAATCCAGTAGAGCTCGAAGCCGTTGTTGCCCATCAACCACGGTTCTTACGTTCTTGCCATCTACCAATGCCTGCGTGATAATAATCTTCGGCATTGGCATTCCTCTTAATACTGTATCCACTAAATAGGATTTAGCTTTTGTATTCCACACAGCTCTTCTCTGAAAATCTGGTGAAAGAATAAGCTGTCCATTTTCATTCCACTCGTTAAAATCCAGAATATTATATGCTCTGGTATCAAATGCTTTCACTTTTCATGTTCCTTCCTGTTGATACAATACTACCAATCACGCCTCTCACATCTCCTCGAACTCTTGAGACGGAATTACGGTGTCGAACGGACCGACCTGTGCGTCGTTCTCGTGTTTGTCGATGCCGGCGTAGGAGAGGCTGTCATCCTCGTATCGCTTGAACTTGTACACGGCGTCGTTCATGCGGGCGCTGTTGAACACGTTGAGGCTGAGCAGCAGCTCGAAATCGTCCTTGGTCAGGCCGGTGACCTTCTTGAACAGTTCCGGCTCCAGCTTGGTGATGACGTCCCTCAGGGTCTGCTCGCGGTAATCCGTCAGGTACATGAAGATCGGGATACGCGTGGCAAACTTGATGAGCTTTTCCTGCACCTGCTTGCGAAGGCTCTTGGTCTCCTTCTCCTCGGCGTTCATCTCCTTCTTTTCCTCGCGCGTGGGCTTCTCGTCCTTGCTTTTCATCTCCTTGAGATGGTCGGACTTGTTGATGATCTTCTCCAGATCGTCATTGAGGCTGCGGAAGCCCTCGATGCTCATAAGCGCATCCATGGCACGCTGGTTGTTCATCAGCTTGCGCAGGGTCAGGTCGTCCACGTTCACGAGCAGTGCACTCTCCCAGCGCTTGGCGAGCAGCGTGGCCGACGTGCCGGATGCGGCCCAGTCGAGCACGTCGGTCGCGTTGACTCGCTTCATGCTGCTGCCGTCGTAGGCGAGCACCGGGAGGAAGTGGATGAACTCGCCCACGCTCTGCTCAGGCGAGATCGTCTCGTCGGGATGCAGCGAGCAGCTGTAGTCCGCGATCTGCCGCAACGCTCTGGTCGGCGCGAAGTCGAACACGTAGCACTCGCGTTTCAGAATCAGCGTCTCGTTGGGATGCAGACCGTCCGGGTTGTCGATCGTCCACGGCGACTGCACGCGGAACGCCGCCTGGAAATACGTCTCCGGACTCTTGAGATTACGCAGCATGAGGATTCCCGTCCACGGCTTGACGGTCACGCCCGTGGTCAGCTTGCCGCACGACAGGGTGATGGTTTTCGATTCCAGCGGATCCGCCATCGACCTGCGCACCGGGCCGAGCGCGTCCAGACCGATGCCGGCCTCCGCACCCGCGCACACATTCACCGTGTAGTCGTGGTAGAACACGTTCTGCCGCTGCCTGAGCATGTTCGCCATCGCATAGCAGGACGCGACCGAGGGCATGACCAGAACTGTGCGTCAGGATGTTCTTCAACCGGCTTATCGGAGTACGGCATGGGCGGCTTCTTCGCGCCCATCTTCAGCTCGTCCACCGTCGTCTCGGCGAACCCGCCGCGCAGCAGGTCAAGCCACTTCTGTACCTCGCTTGGATGTTTGAACTCGGCCTGATCCCCGTCACCCTTCGCGGCGAAGAACTCGTTCAGATCGAACTCGTCGAACTCACCGCCGGATGCGATCTCACGGATCTGATCGGGCATCTGATAGGTCATCAGCACCATGCGTGGCAGCGATTCGTACGGATTCTTCCCCTGGGCCGGCTTCCACCTCTCCTTGGCCCGCTGCTCGTCGGAATACGTCCAGTTGAAGATCTGTTCTTCGATGAACTCGCCGTTGACGATCGCGCGGAACGACGTGCCTGACAGGAATAGGTACGCGCCCGTGGTGATTGGCAGGAAGTCCGTATCGCCCTGCTCGAAGCTCTCATCAATCAGCTGCGCGACCGAGTTCATGTTGTCGTTCTGCTCGCACTTGTCCTCCTGCTCGAACAGTTCTCTCGCGCTGTCGCGCCATGCGCCGAAGTAGTATTCGTCGAAGATGACCAGATCCCAATTGATCTCGTGCACCCACTCGTTCTGCGCCTTGATGTCTCCGGCCTCGTTCTTGCCCAAGTAGTCCTGAAACGAACCGAAGCACACGATCGGACGGCTCTTGTCGGCGTGCTCGTAGTCCAAGCCTCCGTTCTGCGTGGTCTCGCGGGAGATGAACTGCCACCCCTCGAAATCCTTGTGCGATTCCAAGTCCTCACGCCACGAGTTCTCCACAGCGGGCTTGAACGTCAGCACCAGTACACGCTGATAGCCCTGCGCCTTGGCGAACTCGTAGCTGGTGAACGTCTTGCCGAAACGCATCTTCGCGTTCCACAGGAAGCGCGGGGCCTTGCCGGGATTATCCTTCTTGAACTGCGCAAAGTACTCCTGCGTCTTCTTCACGGCACGCTGCTGCTCCGGACGCATGCCGAAGCTCTGCGTGCGCTGAGTGGTGGATCCGCGACGCTCCTTGACAGCTGTGATGGCCTCCCGTACATCCTTGACCGAGCAGCGGAATCATTCGCCCCAGTGCGTACGAATCGCTGTTCGAGCATCCTGTGCACCGGATGGTCGTCGAACGCGGAACCGTCGTCACGTATCGCGCTTTCCTCCAGCACGATACGGAAGTTCACCTGAGCGGTCTTCGTCTGCTCAAGGATTCGAGTACGCACATCGCAATCCGTATAGCCTACCTTCAACTGACCTTTATGGCCGGCATCATCAATCGCATAGGCGTAAATGGTCGGAGTGAGGTCAGGACGTTCAGGGAAGAAGTTGTCAGGCATTGTCGGAAGCCTCCATCTGCATTTCTGGAATAGCTTCATCAATTAGATGCCGTTCTTCGGCCGATAGCTTGTACTTATCAAACAGCTCCTCGTTTGATCAGTGCTGCGAGACATCAGGCATGGGCACAAATTCGTATGCGCTTGGAGCCATGTCTTGAGTAGAAGTGCGTAGAGAAATAAGAGGCTTCTGCTGTTTTCGTGGGTTAGATCGTGGGTTGTGGTAGTCGGATGTCGAGTCCACCGCATCGGAGCGTGATCGGGGCGGTGAGGTTGTCGACGTGGTGGAAGCCGTAGGCCATGCGGATGGTGACCTTGGTCCTGTTGTTGAAGGCCTCGAGCCTGGCGTTGGAGTAGCCGAGTTGGATGGTCCTGAGGATGTCCGGCCGGCGGCGTCAGATCTTCTTCGCCGGTTCGACGATCTCAGGTATGCGTGAATGCGAGGCCCGGAACACCCGGTGTCTCAACTCGCCCCTGGCCTGTTCGGGCGGGTGCTTGGGCAGGGTCCTCAATGGCTCCTTGAGTTGCTAGGCACGGTGGAGCTGGCCCTTGGGGTCCGTGTTCCTCAACGCGTCGAACGCTTCGGACTACCTGTCGGTCAGATCGCCGGGGTTCTTCAGTACCGCGTATTTGACGCCGCGCATGCGCTTGACCGTTTCCTCGTCGTGTTCGTGGCGCGCCTGGTTCCACAGGCGCTCGCGGACCTTGTCGAGCGCGTCGCTCATCCAGCTGACGATGTGGAACCCGTCCAGCACGCGTTCGGCGTTCGAGCAGTGCTCCCTGACGCATGAGTCGATCCAACGCGCCCCGTCACCGGTCACCACTTTGATGGATGCTTTCTGCTCGTCGGTGAGCTGTCGGAAGAACAGGTCGAACACGTCCCTGCCGTACCCGTCGTGCGCCCAGATGACGCGGCGCCGTTCGTGGTCGACGACCACGGTGATGTACGTGTGGCCCTTCCTGTAGCTCGTCTCGTCCACGCCGATCGCGGTGAGGCCGTCGAACGGCGACGGCATGTCGGCCCTGAGACGATCCGCGACCCTATGGGCGATGTCACCCGCGGTCCTCCACGCCACGTGCAGGAAACCGCTCACCGTCTTCTGGTCGGCGACGGTCATCAGCCACGCGCACTCCGCCTCGAAATCCCTCGTGAACCGGCTGCCTGGTTCCGCCCACGGCA
>OGRE01001252.1_pt1 | contig 22806 bp, 13 predicted proteins | sample 1553421 | NCBI WGS metagenome assembly OGRE01 (sample SAMEA2580076, study PRJEB22360) | human gut metagenome | biome: human gut; feature: human-associated habitat; material: faeces | place: Denmark | collected 2008/2010 | reverse complement strand
GAGGAGCACGAGACCAGCTACAAGCAGGGCTCCAGTCCGCGCTACCACGCGCGCGAGGTGGCGGCCGAGATGGCGCGTCGCTATCGCTGCCCACTTGTGCTGGGCTCCGCTACGCCTTCTGCCGAGGCCCTCGACCGCAGCCGTCGCGGTACGTACAACGGTGTCACCTGGACGCGTGTGGAGATGCCCGAGCGCCCGGGACACGCCGTTCTGCCCACGGTCCGCATTGCCGAACTCCGCCGCGAGTTTTCTCACGGCAGCCGCTCCATGTTCTCAAAGCCGCTGATGGAAGGCTTGGAACGCGTGGTCGAGCGCCGCGAAAAGGCCGTGCTGTTGCACAACCGCCGTGGCTTTGCGCCGTTCTTGATGTGCCGCGAGTGCGGATGCGTCCCCACCTGCAATCACTGCTCCACCGCGCTTACGTATCACGAGCGCACGCACACGCTGCAGTGTCACACATGCGGTTCGTCTTGGCGCGTGCAGCCGTATCCCGCGCCCACGAGCCGTTGCCCCAAATGTGGCAGTCGCTACCTGGCAAAAATGGGTCTGGGCACTCAGCAGATCGAGGACGCACTGCACCAGATGTTTCCCGAGGATGTCGCCATTATTCGCATGGATGCCGATTCCACGCGCGGCAAGGATGCGCACAAAAAGCTGCTCGAGCAGTTCGATGCGGCGGATTGCGCCGTGTTGCTGGGCACCCAAATGATCGCAAAAGGTCTCGATTTTCCTGAGGTCACGCTCGTGGGCGTGGTCAATGCCGACTTCGCCCTCAAGCTGCCGGACTTCCGCGCAGGGGAGCGCGCCTACGACCTGCTGGAACAGGTGGCGGGCCGTGCCGGTCGCGGCGATCGTCCCGGCGAGGTGATCATCCAGACCTACCTGCCCGATGACCCGGTAATTCGCGCCGTCGCTGAGCACGACCGTTCGATCTTTACCGACTACGACCTGGACCAGCGGCGCGACGCGCTGTACCCGCCGTTTGTTCGCTTGGTCAACATCTTGGTGTGGTCGGCGAACCGAGACGACGCGCAGGACTACATCGGGCGCATTGCAAAGCTTCTTAAGCGCCGCTGGCATGCCGCCGCGCCCGACTTTTTGCGGGCGGGCAGCGCGGTACCGCAGGTGCTGGGCCCGGCTTCGTGTGTAATCGAGAGAGCCAAGGACCGTTACCGCTTCCATCTGCTTGTGAAGTCGCCCGTGGGGTACCATGTCTCTGATGATATCGACGCCTGCCTCAAAGAGGTGGGCTCCGTGCGTGGCGTGAGCGTGAGCGTTGACGTCGACGCCTATGATTTGATGTAACAACCCGAAAGGATGGCCATGGAAGCCAACGGAATCGTACTGTCGCCTGACCCTCGTCTGCGCCAGGAGTGCGCCGTCATCGAGGAGATCACCCCGGCGATCGAGGCACTTGCCGAGAAGATGAAGAAGATGATGTTCGAGAACGGCGGTTGCGGCCTGGCTGCCCCGCAGATCGGCGAGCTCATTCAGCTCGTCACCATCGACTGCGACTACAGTGACAAGAATGATTATGATCCGTACGTGCTTATCAACCCTGTCATTGTTGAGCAGAGTGACCATCTGGTGCCCTTTAGCGAGGGCTGCCTTTCCATTCCTGGTATTAGCTGCGAGATCGAGCGTCCCGACCATGTCGTCGTCGAGGCGTACGACCTGGATGCCAACCTGATTCGCTATGAGGCCACGGGCGATCTGTTCTGCGTGTGCCTGCAGCACGAGATTGATCACCTGCACGGCAACACTATGTTCGAGCGACTGAAGCCTATGCAGAGGCTCAAGGCTGTCAAGGAGTACCAGGACGCCCTGGCCCGCGGCGCTCGACCGGGCGAGACGGAGTAGGTCCCACCGTCCCCGGTGCTGAGCGCCCACATATCATCCCGTGCTCAAACATTCTCGCTTTGCTGCGAAACTGCGCGCGGGACGATATGTGGGCGCTCAGCACCGGGGACTGCGTTGTTCTGGCTCGATTCGCTCGGGTGCCGGTGGGCCAGGGAGGGGCGTCTTCGCTGATAATTGCTTTGCTGAAAGAGCTGCTTTTATTGCGGCTCTTTCTTTGGTTTTGGGTATATTTGTTCTTGTTGAAATGTCTTTGCGGATGGGCTGGGTACTTGGCTTTCCGCTGTTGTTTGTAGCCGTCTCGGCTTTGGTTGAGAGGAGACGATCTTTATGCGTATTGTGTTTATGGGTACGCCGGATTTTGCTGTGCCTTCGCTGACTTCGCTTGTTGAGGCTGGTAATGAGATTGCGCTTGTTGTTACTCGTCCCGATGCTGTTCGTGGGCGTGGTAAAAAGTTGGAGCCGTCTCCTGTTAAGGCTAAGGCGCTTGAGCTGGGGTTGCCGGTTGTTGAGGCAAATCGTATGACGCCTGAGGTTGTTGAGGCGCTTCAGGCTGTCCAGGCTGACATTTTCTGCGTGGCTGCCTATGGTTGTATTTTGCCTGATGAGGTCTTGAATATGGCGCCGCTTGGCATTGTGAATGTTCATGCGTCCTTGCTGCCTCGTTGGCGTGGGGCTGCTCCTATTCAGCGTGCGATTCTCGCTGGTGATGAGGTCGCTGGCGTTTCTATCATGCGCATCGGTCATGGCGTGGATACTGGTGCTTATTGTGCACAGGCCTCGACCACGATTGCCGGTAAGCATGCCGAGGCGCTGACCATGGAGCTTGGTGAGCTTGGCGGCAAACTGCTTGCCGATGCACTTCCTTCGCTTGCCGATGGTTCGGCGGTTTGGACCGAGCAGGATGAGGCGCTCGTTACCCATGCTGCCAAGATTTCTAAGCAGGAGATGCGTCTGGATCCGCAAATGGCGGCACTTGATTGCGTGCGTCATGTGCTGGCCTCGTCCGATACCGCGCCTGCTCGTTGCGTGATTGCCGGCAAGACCGTGCGCGTGCTCGATGCTGCACCGGCCGATGTCTCGCTTGGCGAGGGCGCTGTTGACGTTAAGAACAAGCGTGTTTACCTGGGTCTTTCCGATGGCTCGGTTGAGTTGCTCGAGGTTAAGCCCGATGGTAAGCGTGCTATGGCCGCTTCTGCTTGGGCTGCTGGCCTGCAGGGCGCCGATCTTATCTGGGGTGTTTTGTCATGAGCAAGCTGTCTCCCGCGCGCAAGCTTGCGCTCGATGTGCTGATGGAGGCCGATCGCCGTGGCATGTATGCGCGCGATGTGCTGTCCTCTCGCGCATCGGCCAAAGCTATTGACCAGCGCGATTCCGCTTTTGCCGCCCGCTTAGCGCTTGGTGTGGCCGCCACGCAGGGTATTTTGGACGAGCTGCTCGACCAGTTTCTCGATAAGCCCAAAAAGGTTGCGCCGCGTGTTCGCATGGCGCTTCGTATCTCGGCCTTCGAGATGCTCTATCTGCATACGCCTGGCCGCGTTGCGGTGAGTCAGGGCGTTGAGCTGGTGCGCAGCGGAGCTAAGTCCGCCGCTGGCTTGGCCAATGCTGTACTGCATAAGGTTGCGGACAATGTTGAGGACTTTGCTAGTGCATCCGATGTGGATGAGTCTGAGCGACGCTTGGTCCGTCTGTCGCGCCTGATGGGGCTGCCGCGTTGGCTTTGCGCTCGCATTATGGCGTCGTTTGACACGCCAGAGGGTGCGCTTAACTTTGCCGGCAATCTGGCCCCCGCGCCGCTGGCCCTGCATGAGAACGCCTTTGCGACCAAGCCCGATCGGTATATCTCGCAGCTCGTCGCGCCTGTCTTCCCGGGCTGCCATGCCCCGGTTGATGCCCAGGTTACCGTTGCTTCGGGTGTGTTTGAGCGTGCTGCCGCGGTGGCATCTGATCTCAATGCGCAGCTTATCGCCACAGCTGCCACGCGCCCTGGAAGCTGCCTTGAGATTGGTGCCGGTCGCGGTACCAAGACCTATGTGATGATGTGCCAGGCCAAGCGCGCTGGCTATGAGCGTCAGCATACGGCGCTCGATCTGCATGATCGCAAATGCGATCTGAATCTCGCTCGCCTGCACAAGGCTGATATTCAGGGCGTTCGTACGGTTTCGGGTGATGCCTGCGAGCTTGATGAAGTATTGATGTCGTTTGATGCCATGCTTGGCAAGCCGGTTAAGTTCGACACGGTCTTTATCGATGCGCCGTGTTCGGGCACCGGCACCATGCGCCGTCATCCCGAGATCCCGTGGCGCCTGACCGAAAAGGATGTGACGGTTGAGCTGCCTAAACTGCAGCTGACGATGCTCAAGGAGGCTGCTGCGCGCGTGGCTTCCGGCGGCGAGCTCATCTATGCGACGTGTTCTGTCTTCGACGAGGAGAACACGCAGGTGGTGGACGCGTTCCTTGCTTCTCCCGAGGGCACCGGTTTTAGCTTGGAGCCGCTCTCCGAGGCGCTGATTCTGCAACTCCCCGAGTTCGATCAGGCCAAGAAGCTCGTATCCGTACGTCAGAACGATCGAGGCCTCTTCCAAAGCGTGCCGATAAACGCCGACTCCTACGACGGCCACTTCTGCGCCAGACTGGTCCACAAGTAACGACTAAGTTGCGGTGAAATAAGGATTGAATAGCGGCTTCCACCCACCAAACAGTCCTTATTTCACCGCAACTCACAAGGAAACCTGGGTAGCTTGATTAGCTACCCATAGAGCAAAGAAATAGCCCCGCGATCGGTGTTGATCGCGGGGCTATTTGGTTTCTAGTGGCTGTGCGGGCAGTTGGCGCAGCAGCCGCTGGTGGCGCTGGTGCTTGAGCCACCGCTGCGCTGGTCGGTGTTGTAGAAGCCGCTGCCCTCAAACTTGATGCCGCTGGCCGAGAACGTCTTGGCGGCCGGAGCGCCGCAGCTGGGACACACGACCTCGGGGCTCTCGGACATGGGATGCTCAACCTCAAACACGTTGCCGCAGCTCGTGCACTTGTAATCGTAGCGCGCCATAATACTTCCTTTTCAGCACAAAGCGGGCAGATCGCTCTGCCCGCAAAAATTCAAACAGCTGTAACTGTACCCTATATCGGGGGTTTTATCACGCTTCGCCCCAGAATCTATGGGTGCTGCGCAGGAGCTTCGCAGTTTTCTGTTCGGCCGCAGCAATGTCGGCCTCCTGCGCCTGCCATGTCCAGTTACCCGTGGCCACGCCCGGCACGTTCATACGTGCATCGTCGCCCAGCCCCAGCACGTCCTGCAGCGGCATCATAACGAGCGGAGCATCGCTGGCCAAGGCGTTGCCCATGAGCTCGCCTGCCAATGCAATGCCGCTCGGCTCGTCGCCGCCCGCAAAGGAGTGCGTGCACCAGCCGGCAAGCGTCGAGGTGTCGTGCGTCGAGGTGTACAGGATCTTGCCCGGCGTGGGATGAATTCCGCAGCGAACGTCGTAGTTGCTAAACTCCAGTACGTCCATGCCGGGGAAGCCACAGGTCGAAGCCATCGCGCGAACACCAGGCGTCAAATAGCCCAGGTCCTCGGCAATAAAGTTGAGCGGCCCCAGCTCGTCGTAGGCCGTCTGGAACAGGTCCTTGCCCGGGCCAGCCAGCCAGCGACCGTCAGAACAGGCCTTGCCGGCGGGGATGCTAAAGTAGCTGTGGAAACCCAGGAAGTGGTCCAGGCGCACGCGGTCGTAGAGTGCGAACGCACGGCGCAGGCGGTCGAGCCACCAGCGATAGCCATTCTCCTTCATGTGATCCCAGCGGAAGGTGGGGTTGCCCCAGACCTGGCCCTCGGGTGCAAAGTTGTCGGGCGGCGCCCCCGAAATCTCAATCGCCTTGCCGGTGTCGGACAGCCAGAAGTTTTCGGGCTCGCTCCACGCGTCGGCCGAATCGTCCGAGACATACATTGGGATATCGCCGATGACCTCGATGCCCTTCTTGTGTGCATAGTTCATAAGCTCGCACCAGGCAAGGTCAAAGCGATACTGCATGTACGCCTGCAGCTCGGCCTCGTCGTGGAATTGCTTGTCATCGATCAGGTACTCGTTGTAGCGCGCGACATCCGCCGGCCAATCGTGGCGTGACAGTCCCTCAAAGTGCTTCTTTACCGCCATGTAGACGCAGTACTTCTCGAGCCAGTCGGTGTTGCGATGTTTAAACGCCGTGTACAGCGGGTCGGCATCCTCGCCGCCGCGGGCCTTCCAGGTGACGAAGTCGGCAGCCAGCTCCTCGTGGCCCTCGGGCAGCAGGTCGATATTGCCTGCAAAGGCCGAGGGGCCGGCGTAGGGGGAGCGGAAGAAGTCCGTGGGATTGACGGGCAGGACCTGCCAGTAACGCATGCCCATGGCGGCCAGGTGGTCGATAAAACGACGCGTGGGCGCACCGATTGTGCCGGGCTTGCCGTCATCGGTCGGCACCGAGGTGATATGGCACACGACGCCTGCGCCATGATCGAGCGGCTCCTGCAGGCGCTCCTCGGCATGGTGATAGATGATCGAAGAGCCCAACGGGTACAGGTCGAGCGTAACCGTGCCGTTGTGGATCTCGCACTCGTGGCCGCTGATCACGTCGCTTGCACATTCGCCGAGCGCCGGGATCGTCACGCAGTGCGAATTGCGCAGGCTGCGGTTGATGATAACCGTCGCGGCCTCGCCGTCTTTGCCCGTGCGGGTGTAGGCCAAGACGTCGTCGTTGAGCGCGAAGGCCTTGATCTCGCCGTCGACCATAAACGGTAGCGCGCGGCGGACGGCAGACGCGTTCTTAACAATGGCCAGCGTATCGAAATCGTGGAGCTGGTCCTTGGTCGGCAGGGTGCGGCGGTTGCCCGGATCGGTGAGGCCCTCCAAGCCGTATTCGTCGCCGTAATAAATCGAGGGCACACCCGGGAAGGTCATCTGCATGAGCGTCGCCAACCAAAAGCGGCTCTTGGCCAGGCCCATGGAGTTATCGTCCAGGCGCCATTTGCTGCGCTCGCTCTCGGGCAGCTGCGACTCGTCGGGGCCACCGCCGAGTACCGAGATAATGCGCGGGCGGTCGTGGCTCGAAAGCAGATTGAGCGCGCAGGACAATGCCTCACGCGGGTAGTTCTCGCGGAGGGTCTCGATGTCCTCGGCAGCCTGATAGGCGTTCTTGTAGGCCATCAAAAAGCCGATGACCATGTCGCGGAAGGGGTAATCCATAGCAGAGTCCAGCTCAGAGCCCTGCAGGTAGCGGCGCAAATGGCCATAGCTAATCTTGTTGGAGGCGTCTTCCCAGACCTCGCCGAGCAGCAGCGCGTCGGGTTTCTCGGCGAGCACGGCCTTTTTGATCTCAGCCAGGAAGTCATCGGAAAGCTCGTCGGCCACGTCCAGACGCCAGCCGTGGGCACCGGCGCGCAGCCATTTGCGAATCACGCCGTCCTTGCCCAGAAGCTTTTCGCGCACAAGCTCGGAATTCTCGTTGATGGCGGGCATGTTGCCTACGCCCCACCAGCAGTCATACGAACCGTCCTCATGGAAGTAAAACGCATCGCGCCACGGCGAGTCCTCGCTCTGCCACGCACCGACACCGGGATAGTTGCCATAGCGGTTAAAGTAGATCGAGTCATCGCCCGTATGGTTGAAGACGCCATCCAGGATGATGGAAATGCCGAGCTTCTCGGCTGCCTCGCACAGCTCCGTAAAGTCCTGCTCGGTGCCCAGGATCGGGTCGATCTTGGTGTAATCGGCCGTGTCGTAGCGGTGGTTGCTCGCGGCCTCAAAGATCGGGTTGAGGTAGATGGCCGTAAAGCCTAACTCGGCAATGCGGGGCAGGTCATTTTGGATACCCTTGAGCGAGCCGCCGTAAAAATCCCAGGTCTTGATGGAGCCGTCTTCGGCACGCTCGTACTCGGGCGGTTCGTTCCAGTCCTCGACCATGCGGCGCTGGATTCCGTTGCGCGGTTTTTGGACCTCGGCCAGCGTGCGCTCGTGCCAGTTTTCGTCGCGGGCATAGCGATCGGGGAAGATCTGGTAGACCATGCCGCGCTCGTACCACTCGGGACGAACTTCGCGGTGCTTGTAAACGGTAATCTGGAACGACGGGACCTCGGCGTAGTTGTAGGTTACGCCCTCGCCACCGGTGCGGCCTTGTGGCGCACCCAGGCGGACCACGGGCTGGCCCTCGATATTGCAGATAAAGCTGTACCAAATAAGACAGGGCTCGGTGCACTCAAGCTCTACGGTAAATATGCCGTCGCCCTCGTGCGTCATGGGATACAGAGACTCACCGATCTCATCGATCCAGGTGCGCAGGGTGAGCGTCGCCTGGTTGGGGTCGGCATCCTCCAAAATCACCGAGAGCGAAACGGAAGTTCCAGTGGTCACAGCGCCAAACGGAGTACGAAACTGCGGCAGACGGCTGTTGTGAATCAATCTCATAATACGGTCCAGTTCAATAGAATCACGGCCTGCGGGCCATGGGCTTTACGCACAGGATATAAGTATATCTGTTGTACACAGGCTGTATAAACAACATCCGTTTACCATCGGCGAACGGTTGTCCTAGAAAATCGTTTTACCATCCAAATTATCGCGATATTCGAAAACGCCCAGGCGGATACTATTTGTAGTCAAACAAAAGTACATCGGTTTACTACGACGAATTGAATGATCTCAACCACGGTCAATTTGGTGATATTAAATCCGCAGGTAGAAGCGTTGCCAATTTCACAGAATACTCTCCGTGGTCGGCCAGAGCTATTTTGTCGTAGTAAACCGGCCCTCTTTTTAATAGAGAAGTTCAACCAAGAAGAGGCCGCCTGGTTGGGGCGCCCTCTTTTGCGTTGGATTAAGTTTTAATCGTCCAGACTAGTGACGCTTGCGGGTGACCGTTGCCTTGCGGACGGAGGTCTTCTTGGTCGGAGCCTTTTCCTCGGCTGGAGCGGCGGGGGAGACCGGGGCCTTCTTGGCGGGCTCGGTCTTTGCCTTAGTCTTGGGAGCGGTCTTGGCCTCAGCGGCCTTCGGCGCCGGCTCGGCCTTTACTGCGGGCTTGTCCTCGTCCTTAGCCTCTGCCTTGGGAGCAGCAGCCTTGGTCGTGGCCTTTTTGACCGTCGTCGTAGCGCGCTTGCGCGTGGTGGTTTTGGCGGCCGGCTTTGCCTCGACAGCTACCTTGGCCTTGGGCTCGGAGGGCGCCTCCTCGACCTTGGCGGCGGGCTTTGCAGCGGCCTTCGGGGGCGTCTTCGCGGCGGCTTTCGTCGTAGCAGCCTTGGTCGTCGTCGACTTCGCAGCCGTGGCCTTCTTAGCGGTCGTGGTCTTGGTCGCGGTCGTCTTCTTGGCAGCGGTCTTGGCCGGAGCCTTTGCCGCGGGCTCGGCCTTTACCTCGGGAGCGACCTCGGCCTCGGTGGCCTTTTTGGCAGCGGCGGTCGTACGCTTGCGCGTAGTCGATGCCTTGGCAGTAGTTGCCTTAGCGGCGCTAGTCTTGCTAGCAGCGGCCTTCGTGGTCGTGGCCTTCTTAGCCGTCGTCTTGCGGGCCGTCGTCTTCTTGGCGGCAGGCTTCGCGTCGGGCTTAACTTCGGCCTTGGCCGCCGGCTTCTCCTCGGCCTTGGGCTCCTCAGCGGCAGCGGGCTCATCGACAGCTGCAACATCAGTCACACCCGCCGGCCTCTCAATCTCCGGATGCATAAAGAAGTACAGGTCCAGATACTTATCTGCCGAACGCGTCCAGCTAAAGTCCTGGCTCATGGCCTGCGTGACCAGCTGGTTCCAGGCGTCACGGTTATCCCAGAACAGGCGTGCCGCGCGGAAGACCGCGTCGCCCATTTCGTCGCCGTTAAAGTTGCTAAACGAGAAGCCTGTGCCCTCGCCGGTAAACTCGTTGTACGGCTGCACGGTGTCCTTCAGGCCGCCGGTCTCGCGCACGATGGGCAGGGTGCCGTAGCGCATTGCGATGATCTGCGACAGGCCGCAGGGCTCAAACTTCGAAGGCATCAGGAACATGTCGGCAGCAGCATACATACGCTGTGACAGCGCTGGATCGAACTCGATGCGTGCAGCCATGGTGCCGGGGTACTTGTCCTGGAAGTAGCGCAGGCCGTCCTCGTAGTCGCGGTCGCCGGTGCCCAGAACCGCCACCTGCACGCCGCCGGCCAGGATGCGGTCGAGCGCGTACATGACAAGGTCCATGCCCTTCTGGCGCGTCAGGCGCGTGACCATCACCATGAGCGGGCGGTCGTCGCGAACCTCGAGCCCTAGCTCTTCCTGCAGCTTGGCCTTGCACACGGCCTTGCCGGAGCGGTCCTCGACGGTGTAGTTGGCGGCAATGCGCTTGTCGGTCGCCGGGTCAAAGCCCGCCACGTCAATGCCGTTGAGGATGCCCTGCAGCGCATAGGAGCGCTCGCGCAGCACGCCGTCCAGGCCCTCGCCAAATTCGGGCGTCTGGATCTCGTTGGCATAGGTGGGGCTCACCGTGGTGATGGCATCGGCATAGCGCAGGGCGCCCAGCATGTAGTTGATGCTGCAGGCGTCGCAACGCAGCTGCGAGGCGGCCGCCGGAATATGCGCCACGCCCAAGATGTCCTCCATCACGGTGTCGCTAAACTGGCCCTGGAAAGCCACGTTGTGGATCGAGAAGACGGTCTTGACGCGATCGTACAGCGGCAGGCCCTGGTAGAACTCGCGCAAGAACACGGGCGCCAGTGCCGTCTGCCAATCGTTGCAGTGCAGGATGTCGCACTCAAAGCCGGTCGGCAGGTGCTGCAGGCTCTCGGTGATGGCCTTGGAGAAGAACGCAAAGCGCTCGCCGTCGTCAAAGAAGCCGTACGGATAGTCGCGCGCAAAGTAGCGCTCGTTGTCGATGAACATATACGTGACGCCGTCGTGCTCGAGCTTTTCGAGCCCGCAGTACTCGTTGCGCCAACCCAGGTTCACGTAAAAGTCGGAGAAGTGCTCCATCTGCGCCTTGTACTCGTCCTTGATGGTGGCGTACTTGGGCACCATCACGATAACTTCGGCGCCGGCGCGCACAAGCGCCGCAGGCAGTGAGCCCGCCACGTCGCCCAAGCCACCGGTCTTCACAAACGGCGCGCACTCGGCCGAGGCAAACACGATCTGCATCTTTTTACTGGAATCAGCCATATTGTCTCCCATGTTGTTATTCGAGAATAGCCGCCAGGCGCGAACCGGGCGGCTATTCTACATGTTACGAGCGATGTTGCGGTGCCAACGTTAACGTACGATCGTGGTATCGGAAGTTAACGGAGCCTTGCCCAGCACCAGGATGTTCTCGGGCGTGCCGCGAAGCTCGGTGTTGGTGGGAACCACGTTGTTCTTGTCCAGGATGGCGTTCTCAACGCGGGCGCCGCTCTTGATGATGCAGCTCTGGTTGATGATCGAGTTGGTCACCGAGGCGCCTTCCTCAACCACAACACCACGCGACAGGATCGAGTTGCGCACGGTGCCCTTGATGATGCAGCCGGCCGAGATGATCGAGTTGCAGGCGTGGCTTCCGGTCGCATAGCGCGAAGGCGGCACGTCGTGGGCCTTGGTTAGGATCGAGCGTTCGGGGTCAAAGAGCTGGTCGGCCACGGTCTGGTCGAGCAGGTCCATGCTGCGGCGATACAGCGACTTCTCGCTAAACACGCCCACGACCTCGCCCTTGTACTCGTAGCTGCACACGTCGATGTTGCCAAAGTCGCCCTGGAGTGCCTCGAGCAGGTCAAGATAGTCGGCGGCCTGGTAGTGGTCGATGATCTCGAGCAGCGTCTCGCGGTTGACGATGCAGCAGTCCATAGAGGCGTTGTCGCCGTACACGACGCCGGCGCTCACGCCCGTCAGGCGGCCGTTCTCGTTGATCTGCAGCTTGGTCTCGTCATCGACGTTGCGCGTGGCCTTGCAGTACACCACGGTCATCTGGGCACCGGAGTTCTCGTGCGCCTCGATGATGGTGTTGAGGTCCATGTTAAAGATGATGTTGGTGCCCATCATCACAACGTAGGGCTTGTCCGAGCGCTGGAACAGCGTCTTGTTGGAGATGATGTCGCGCAGCAAGAAACGCATGCCGCCCTTGGTGGTGCCATACGCGTTGCCGGGGACCATGAACAGGCCGCCCTTCTTGCGGTCCAGACCCCAGTCCTTGCCCGAACCAACGTGGTCGATCAGCGAGCGGTAGTTGCCCGGCATGACGACGCCGACGGTCTTAATGCCGGCATTCATCATGTTGGACAGCGGGAAGTCGATCAGTCGGTAGCGGCCCAAAAACGGAACAGACGCAATGGGGCGGTCCTTGAGCAGCACGCTGCCGTAGGTCGAAGAGTAGTTAGCGGTGATATAACCGATGGCCTTGCGATTGATCATCGGATCATTCCCCCTTCCCGATAACGACGTCATTTCCAACGACGGCCGTATCCTTGGTGGTATCGACAGAGCCGAGCTTCACGCCCTCTTCGACCGTGGAGTTCTCGCCCAAAATAGCGCGGCAGATGTGCGCGCCGCTCTTAACGTGCGCACCCGGCAGCAGCACGGAGTCCTCGACCACGGCGCGCTCCTCGATGATAACGTCGGTCGAAAGGATCGAGTGGCGAGCGGTGCCGTAGATCTTGCAGCCGTTGGAGACCAGGCAGTCGTCCAGACGGCCGTCCGGTCCAATATAGTGCGGCGGACGCGTGGTGATGTTGGACATGATGGGGAAGTGCTTGTCGAACAGATCGAACTCGGGGTTGTTGCCCAGCAGGTCCATCGAGGTCTCGTGGAAGCTGGCGATGGTGCCGACGTCCTTCCAAAAGCCGTGGAACTCGTAGCTGTACAGGCGCTTGCCCTCGCCGAGTAGCTTGGGGATGATGTCCTTGCCAAAGTCGTGGCTCGAGCGCTGGTCCAGAGCGTCCTGCTCGAGCGCCTCGATCAGGACGTCGGCCGAGAAGATGTAGATGCCCATGGACGCGAGGTTCGAATCGGGCTTATCGGGCTTCTCGGTGAACTTGGTGATGCGGCCGTCCTCGGGGTCGGTCGTCAGGATGCCAAAGCGGCTGGCCTCCTCCCACGGCACGGGCATAACGCTCACCGTGAGGTCGGCGTTGTTCTCAATGTGCGTCTTGAGCATCTTGCGGTAGTCCATGCGATACAGGTGATCGCCCGAAAGAATCAGGACGTACTTGGGGTCGTTGGCCTTGATGTAGTCGAGGTTCTGCGTAATGGCGTCGGCCGTGCCCGCATACCAGGCGCCACCGGTCTGCGTCTCGTACGGCGGCAGGATCGACACACCGCCGTCGCGGCTGTCCAGATCCCACGCCTCGCCGGAGCCCACGTAGGCATGCAGCAGGTAGGGGCGATACTGCGTCAGAACGCCCACCGTGTCGATGCCCGAATTGGAGCAGTTGGAGAGCGAGAAGTCGATAATGCGGAACTTGCCACCAAAGCTAACCGCCGGCTTGGCGATCTTTTGGGTGAGTGCCCCCAATCGGCTGCCCTGTCCTCCTGCGAGGAGCATCGCGATGCATTCTTTCTTACTCATCGATTTCTCCTTCTGTCATCGATGTTCCTAAACCCATTAGCGACGGGCGCGGCGCAACGTCACGCCCGTCGAGTAATGCCGTGCTGGCATAGGGGAGCTCGCGCGCTTTACGCGTGCCAGATCTCGTCGCGGTACTCGCGAATGGTACGGTCGCTCGAGAACCAGCCCGAGGAGGCGGTGTTGAGCAGGGCCTTGCGGTTCCAGGTCTCCTGGTCGCCATAGCTGCCGGTGAGCTTCTCCCACGCATCCACGTAGCTGCGGAAATCGGCCATGACCAGGTCGGGGTCATTGTTGTTCATGAGCTCGTTGTAGATGCTCTCGAAGTTGCCCGAAAGACCCGCAAAGGTGTTGTCCTTGAGCTCGTCCATCACGCGGCCCAGGCGCTCGCGGTCGCCGTTGAGGGTATCCCATGCAAAGTAGCTGTTGGATGCCCAGAGCTGCTCGACCTCGGGAGCGGTCAGGCCAAAGATGGCCTCGTTCTCGCGTCCGGCCAGGTCGGCGATCTCGATGTTGGCGCCGTCGAGGGTACCCAGCGTAATGGCGCCGTTCATCATGAGCTTCATGTTGGACGTGCCCGAGGCCTCCTTACCGGCCGTGGAAATCTGCTCCGAGATCTCGGCGGCGGGGTAGATGAGCTGGGCGTTGCTCACACGGAAGTTGGGAATAAAACAGACCTTCATAACCTCGTTGACGCGGGGGTCGTTGTTGATGACCTCGGCCACCGAGTTAATGAGGCGGATGGTCTCCTTGGCGAAGGTGTAGCTCGAGGCAGCCTTGCCGCTAAAGATGAAGGTCGTCGGCGTCACGTGGAAGTTGGGATCGGCGATGCGACGGTTGTAGATGTCCATCACCTTCATGATGTTCATGAGCTGGCGCTTGTAGGCGTGGAAGCGCTTTACCTGAACATCGAAGACGGTGTTGGGGTCGATGACCAGACCGGTCTCGGCCTTAACGTAGGCGGCTAGGCGCTCCTTGTTGGCGCGCTTGGAGGCACCCACGGCCTTCAGAAACTCGGTGTCGTTCTGGAACTCCTTGAGCTTCTCCAGCTCAAAGGCGTCCTTGAGCCAGCCGTCGCCAATGGCCTCGGTCACGAGCTTGGCGTAGGTGGGATTGGCCTCGGCAAAGAAGCGACGGTGCGAGATGCCGTTGGTCTTGTTGTTGAACTTCTCGGGCGTTAAGGCATAGAAGTCCTTGAGCACGATGTTCTTGATGATGTCGGAGTGAATCTTTGCCACGCCGTTGACGCTATGGCTGCAGATCACGGACAGGTTGGCCATGCGAATCTCGCCGTCCCACAGAATGGCGGTCTGGCGCAGGCGCTCCTGCCAACCCTCCTGCGTGGTGTCGAACGACTCATGCCAACGACGGCTGATCTCGTCGATGATCTGGTACACGCGGGGGAGGAGCTTGGAGAACGTGCCGATGGGCCACTTCTCCAGAGCCTCGGGCAGGATGGTGTGGTTGGTGTAGCTCACAACCTGCGTCACGATGTTCCAGGCGTCATCCCACTCGAGCTTCTTCTCGTCGATGAGGATGCGCATGAGCTCGGGGCCGCACATGGCAGGGTGGGTATCGTTGGTATGGATGGCCACAAACTGCGGCAGCAGCTCCCAGTTTGCGCCGTGCTCCTTCTCAAAGGTGTCGAGCAGGCTGTAGATGCCGGCCGAGACAAACAGGTACTCCTGCTTCAGGCGCAGCAGACGGCCGTGCTCGCCGGCGTCGTTGGGGTAGAGGATGGCGCTGATGGCCTCGGCCTCGGCGCGCTCGGCATCTGCCAGGGCGTAGTCGCCGCGGTTGAAAGCCTCCAGATCGAAGTGCTCCTCGACCGGCTCAGCGGCCCAGACGCGCAGCTTGTTGACGGTCTCGCCAGCATAGCCCACAACGGGGATGTCATAGGGAACGGCAAGGATGTCCTGCGTGTCCACCGTGCGGTAGAACGTGCGGCCGTTCTCCTCAAAGCCCTCGACGCGGCCACCAAACTTGATGGTCACGGCCTTGTCCTGACGGCGGACCTCCCAGGGATAGCCATGGGTGAGCCACTCGTCGGTAGCCTCGACCTGGCTGCCGTTGACGATCTCCTGCTTAAACAGGCCGTAGCGGTAGCGCATGCCGTTGCCGTAGCCGGCGATGCCCTCGGCTGCCATGGAATCCAGGAAGCATGCGGCAAGACGGCCCAGACCACCGTTGCCCAGAGCCGGATCGGGCTCCTGGTTCTCAATGACGGACAGATCGAAGCCCATGTCGTCGAGCGCCTCGGCGACCATGTCGCGCACGCCAAAGTTGAGCAGGTAGTTGTCGAGCAGGCGGCCGATCAAAAACTCGATCGAGAAGTAGTACACGCGCTTCTTGCCCTCGGCGGTGGCGCGGGCGTCGCTCTTGGTGGCAACGGTGCGTGCCTTCTCGGCCACGAGCTTGGCCAGGGCGTTAAAGCGGTCGAGGTCGCTGGCGGCCTCGACGCTCTTGCCGCTGATGCTCATGACGGCATCGCGATAGAGCTCGGTAAACTCCTGCTTGTTGTCGAAGATCTTATTCATACGTTCCTTCCCCCGGGGATGTTTCTCCCGGAACGGTTATGACTTGTATCCTACGCCCCGGCGGGGCGGGTAATTACAGTGGTAACACCTTTGTTACGCTTTCTTGGCAGGATCCTTAACGGCAGCTGCCTTGGCCTTGGAAGCAGCCTTCTTGGCCGTGGTGGACTTGGCCGAAGCCTTGGCGGCGGGCTTGGCAGCCTTCGCCTTAGCCGGAGCCTTCTTAGCAGCTGCGGCCTTGGGCTTCACCGAGGACATGCGCTTGCGCGTCGCCTTCTTGGGCTCCTCGACCACGGGCGGCTTATAGCTGCTGGGACCGCGGCGCTTAAGCACCACGCCTGCAAGGCCGGGCACCTTAATCTCGATGGAGTCCATCTGCCCGTTCCAGGGATAGGGTTCGCTCGAGCAGGTGTAGGGCTCCTCACCGGCATAGCCGCTGCCGCCAAACTCGGGACGGTCGGAATCGAAGATGACCTCCCAGTCACCCTCGCGCGGCACGCCCACGCGGAAGCTCTCGTAGCTCGCCGGGTCAAAGTTGATCAGAATCACCAGGTCGTTATCGACGTCCTCGCCCTGGCGCACAAAGCTCACGATGGACTGCTTGGAGTTGTCCGCGTCGATCCAGGTAAAGCCGTCGTCGGTGTAGCCGCGCTCGTACAGGGCAGGCTCGGCAGTGTACAGGTGGTTGAGCGCCTTGATAAACGCCTGATGATGACGGTGGGTCTCATACTCCTCGGTCAGGAACCACTGGATGGACTCGTAATAGCGCCACTCAATAAACTGGCCGATCTCATTGCCCATAAAGTTGAGCTTGGCACCGGGGTGTGTCATCTGGTAGAAGGCCAGCGTGCGCAGGCCGGCAAACTGGCGCCACCAGTCGCCCGGCATGCGACCGATGAGCGAGCACTTGCCATGCACGACCTCGTCATGGCTGAGCGGGCAAATGAAGTTCTCGGTAAAAGCGTACATGATGGAGAACGTGAGCAGCCCGTGGTTGCCGGGGCGCCAAGGAAAATCGGTCTGCATGTAGTGCAGGGTGTCGTTCATCCAGCCCATGTCCCACTTGTAATGGAAGCCCAGGCCGCCGTCCTGCGGTGGGTAGGTCACGAGCGGCCACGCAGTGGACTCCTCGGCCATCATCATCACGTCGGGGTAGTGTGCCTCCACGGCGCAGTTGACCTGGCGGATAAACGCGCTGGCGTCCAGGTCCTCCTCGGTACCGTACTTGTTGAACTTCTTTTGGCCCGGATCGTCAATGCCAAAGTTGAGGTACAGCATGCTGGACACGCCGTCCATGCGAATGCCGTCCACGTGGAAGTTCTCGAGCCAGTACAGCACGTTGGAGACCAGGAAGGAGCGGACCTCGCCACGGGCGAAGTCAAACTTGTGCGTGCCCCAGTTGGGGTGAATCTCGTGCTCAAACAGCATGTGGCCGTTAAAGGTGGCAAGACCGTGGGAGTCGGCGCAAAAACCGCCGGGCACCCAGTCCATGATCACGCCGATGCCCGCCTCGTGGCACGCATCGATAAAGTGCACGAGAACTTCGGGGTTGCCGGAGCGCGCCGGGGCGGAAAATTAGCCGGTCGTCTGGTAGCCCCAGGAGCCATCGAAGGGATGCTCCATAAGCGGCATGACCTCGATGTGCGTATAACCCATGTCGCGCACGTAGTCCACGAGCTCCACCGACAGGTCGTCGTAGGTGTAGAACTCGCCGCGCTGCGCGGGGAAGGGGTCCATGGGACCGGGGTAGTTGCCGTATTCGTCCGGCTCGCCCTGCGGCGCGTCGCCGTGGCGCTTCCACGAGCCAATATGCACCTCGTAGATGTTGAGCGGCTGCGACATGTGGTTGTGGCCGGCGCGGCGCTTGAGCCACGCGGCGTCGTTCCACTTATAGCCGTCGAGGGTCCACAGCACGCTGGCGGTACCCGGAGGGCACTCGGCCTTAAAGGCATACGGATCGGCTTTGTAGAGCTTCTCGCCCTCGTTGGTCTCGATAAGATATTTATAGAGCTGGCCCTGCTCTGCGCCAGGAATAAAGCCTTCCCAAATAGCGCTCGTATGCACGGGCACCAGCGGGTTGGCTTCCTCATCCCAGTCGTTAAATTCGCCAATGACATGGACACTCTTTACGTCGGGCGCCCAAACGCAAAAGCGCCAGCCGCGCGTGCGCTGCTGCGTGTCGGGATGTGCGCCCATCTTTTCCCAGCTGCGCTCCCACATTCCAATGCCAAACAGGTAGACATCGTCCTTGGAGAGCTCCGGTGCGTGCGGAGCCGGTTTGCGGGTTGCGGGCTTTTTAGCCGTTGGCTTTAGCTTTGTATCGCTCACGTTTGATCCCATCATGACGCGGCAGCGTGTTGCCTTGGTGACTAGATGCGAAAGGTCCAAGGCTGCACGAATCGAAGGGACGGCGAAGTTTCTGTGATTCGTTCCACCTCGCGTGCTCGGTGGAACTTTCGGCAGAAACTACGATAACACCTGTGCGTTAGTTTTATGGACGAAAGCGGATTTGCGGGGGCGTTTAATCGGTAAGCGACATGTTTATACCACTGGCAGAAATGCCGTGGTAAAACTCTTGACAGTTTTACCAATTTGGGTTTCAAAATTGTTTGTTTGACGTTGGGTAAAACGTTTTTAGCAGGTTGTTTACCCTTTGACATCGAAAGGTTCGTTTATGTCCCATACCGCCGCTCCCAAGGTTGCTTTTATTTTCGATTGCGACGGCACGCTGGTTAATAGCACCCCCGTTTGGGCCTATGCCCAGCCCGAGTTATTGCACCGCCACGGAGTTGACGTGACGGTCGACGATTTTGCCCAGTTTGAGCATTTGTCGCTCGAGGACGAGTGCCAGGCCTACCACGATACGTGGGGCATTGGCGCGAATGGCGAGGAGCTGTACCGCGAGCTGAGCAATATTCTGATTGATGGGTACTCCAAGGTGCCGCCGCGCGAGGGGCTCCTGGCGTTTTTGGAGCAGGCGAAGGCGGCAGGCATTGCCATGTGCGTTGCCACTTCCACGCCGGCCGAGCTTGTTGGGTCTGCGCTTGCGGGAGCCGGGCTCGACGCTTACATGGAGTTTGTTACCACGACGGGCGAGGCGGGACGCTCCAAACAGTTCCCCGACGTATACGAGCTGGCGCTGCGCCGTTTGGAGGAGCGCCATGGGCACAAGTTCGAACGCACATGGGTGTTTGAGGACGCCGTCTTTGGCCTTAAGAGCTCTGGGGTCGCCGGCTTTAAGCGCGTAGGTATTTATGATCCGCACGGCCGCATGAAGCGCGACGACGTGCGCGCCAACTGCGACATCTTTATCGACAGCTATGAGGACCTGGATCTGGCCCGCGTGCTTGCATTTGAGGGATAGGCGAGGGCCGTGGCTTGTAAGGTATTGGTGGTCTGCGGCTCGCCCGTGGTGGCGAGCGCGGAATTGTTGCATCAACTGGCAGGGGAGTGCGACCACGTTGTCGCCGTGGACCGCGGACTCGACGCGCTGCTGGGCGCGGGGCTGGGCTGCGACGTGTATGTGGGAGATGCCGACACGGTGAGCGACGCGGGTCGCGCGCTAGTCGATGCCGCCACCGACTTTGAAGTTGAACGCCACGACCCGTACAAGGACTATACCGATCTTGCGTTGGCGCTCGATTCCATCCGCCGTCGCTGGCCGGGTGCCGAAGTGGTTGCGACCTGCGCCACCGGCGGTCGCCCTGATATGGCGCTTTCCGTACTGGGCCTGCTCGCAGGCTACGATGACGCCCCAGTCTGGATTGCCGAGGACAGGGTGCTCGCCCGCATCCTTCGCGCAGGCGAATCTTGGATCATCGAAGGCGCCGAAGGCAAGACGTTCTCCATCATCGCCATTGCCCCTGGGACGGTGGTAAGTGAACATGGCTTGGAGTGGGAACTAGATCACAGCCCCCTGGGCCTGTTGGCCGACACGGGCATTAGCAACATAGTAAGATCAACTGCAAAGATAACCGTCCATGTCGGAACTGCGATAGCGTATTTGTTGCGTGAGGGTTTTATCGGGACGGTGGGTTAATTGACTGATTTTGCCGAAGACAAAATCAGTCAATTCAGCCCCGTCCCAGGAAAACCCGTAAGAAAAAGTTTCAACAAAAACCTCTTGCATCAAAGAAAGTCTTCCCCTATAGTATCTCCACGTCACGGGGGCGTAGCTCAGCTGGGAGAGCGCTTGACTGGCAGTCAAGAGGTCAGGGGTTCGATCCCCCTCGTCTCCACCATCGTGAATGCATAGGCCTTCGGAATTCCGAAGGCCTTTTTTCATGCCAAAACACCATGCGCCACAAACCCCACCTACGCCAACAAAAAGTTGCACAAATTTTTTCCCATGTCTGTACATAGTTTGTTAGCCAAACGCGATTATCAGTGTAGATCGCCGTTCCATATGGGCTTCAGGGACGCGCCTAATCACCGTTAGCATCCCATTAACCTGCATCAACGTGAACAACATCCCAAAACAACCACCTTAAGCACTCAAATGAACGATATGTTGTCCAACGCAGCCCAAATCAGTTTCGCTAACAGCTTGTGCTAGGATACCTAACGTTACATGAGTTCAACTGTGCTCACGGCTCCAGCAAGCCATAAAGCGCAGGGTCGATCAGCATCCGGCCGTAACGGCGGTGCCAGAAACACCACGAGCTCCAATATAGAAGTCATGCAACGTTATTTATTTGTATTGGGTAATTCCATGATGCAATTAATAGCATGCATGCCAATAAGAAGCAGTTTTACAGCTGTTTGCGTGCGGTCCAGTTTTGTTCCCGCTTGACTGGTTCGCACGCAGCCAGCTGGAGACGCGGTCTTTTTGCGATACACGGCCGCATCTCTAGCAACTGCGCTTATACATACCGTTCACGGTGGGGCAGAGCCACGTGCTTGTCTGACTGGGCTCAGGGTTTGAATATGGAGCGCCTTCGCGCATAAGCGCCCTGGCGAAGCCATACCCAAACCCCGTGAGCCACACGTAAGACAGCAAGGGGGTGGTGCTCGTGTGGTATGTGATCCAGGTCATTAACGGTCGCGAAGACGTAGTGCGCGAGCGCATCGAGCGTGTGGTGCCAGCGGGCGCCATGCAGGAGCTCTTCTATCCCCAATATCAAACCGAAATCAAGGTACACGGCGAGTGGGTCAACACGACTAAGCCGCTGTTCCCCGGTTATCTCATCTGCGATACAGCGGACCCCCGCACCGTGCAACACTATCTGCTGCGTATGGACGACTTTGCTCGGGTGTTATCCCAGGATGGTCAGTTTGTGCCGCTGGCAAAAGAAGAGGTCCAGCTTATTGGAGGCTTTACGCATAGGGGAGACCGCGTAGTGCCCATGAGTGAGGCCCTAAAAGACGGCGACCAGGTCGTAGTTACGGCAGGTCCGCTGCTGGGCCACGAAGGCCTTATCAAAAGCATTAACAGACGCAAGAGCACTGCTTATTTGGAGCTCGACCTGTGCGGCCGACGCATAACTACGCGCGTTGGCCTTGCCGTGCTTTCGGCCGAGCAGCGCGTAATGCGAAACCTTAAAAAGGCGATCGCCTAGCTGCGGGCTGTCGCTATGCAGTAAAGGGAGGATCCCCGACTTGGGGACGAAGTGTTGGAAGAAAACGTGTCGGATAATACTCAATTTGCAACGGATGCGCCTGCGGGGGCAGCGCTCATTGCTCAGGCCATGGAACGACGCGAGGGCGCCGGCCGCTACAAGGCCATGCAGTCCATCATGGACTGGGATCGTTCGCGCTTGGTCTACCGCGCCGTTAAGCGCGCCTTTGACGTCGTGTTCAGCGGCTGCGTGCTGGCCGTCATCGCCGTTCCCAGCCTTGTGCTTGCCGCGGCCATCCGCGTTGAGAGCGAGGGCAACCCCTTCTACAGCCAGATCCGCGTGGGCCAGACCCACCGCGATGGCAGCCTGTCCACCTTCCGCATGTGGAAGTTCCGCTCCATGTACAAGGACGCCGACGAGCGCCTGGCAGATCTCAAGGAGCAGAACGAGATCGCCGGTGCCATGTTCAAGATGAAGGAGGACCCGCGCGTTACCAGGATCGGCAAGTTCATCCGCAAGCATTCCATCGATGAGTTCCCGCAGTTCCTCAACGTGTTCTTGGGACAGATGTCCGTGGTCGGTCCAAGGCCGCCGCTGCCGAATGAGGTTGCGGAGTATACCGAGTACGACCTGCAGAGACTTGCCGTGAAGCCCGGGATTACTGGATGGTGGCAGGTGACTGATCGCAACTCAACCGGATTCGATGGCATGGTCCGCCGAGATCTCGAGTACATAGCCAAGCGCGGAATTGTCACAGACCTCAAAATCGTCCTCCTCACGGTTCTGGAGGTCTTCAACGGGAGCGATGCGTACTAATGCCTAGTTTTGATACCCGAAATAAATCGGAGAAGAAAATGAAGATCGCTGTCGCCGGTACCGGCTACGTCGGCCTGTCCCTCGCCGTCCTGCTCTCGCAGCACAACGAGGTGCACGCCCTGGACATCGTGCCCGAGAAGGTCGAGAAGATCAACAACTACGAGTCGCCCATCCAGGACGACGAGATCGAGCGCTTCCTGGCGGAGGCCAAGGCGGGGGAGCGCAAGCTCGACCTTCGCGCCACCGTCGACGTGGCCGAGGCTTACACCGGCGCCGACTACGCCGTCGTCGCTACGCCCACCAACTACGATTCGGACAGGAACTTCTTTGACACCAGCCCCGTCGAGGCCGCCATCGCCGCCGTGCGCACGGTGAACCCGGACGCTTGGATTGTCATCAAGTCGACCATCCCCGTCGGCTACACAGCGGGCCTGCGCGAGAGGCTGGGCGACGACAAGATTTTCTTCAGCCCCGAGTTCCTGCGAGAGAGCAAGGCGCTCTACGACAACCTGCACCCCAGCCGCATCGTGGTGGGCGCGCCGAAGGAC
>OGRE01001219.1_pt1 | contig 23300 bp, 19 predicted proteins | sample 1553421 | NCBI WGS metagenome assembly OGRE01 (sample SAMEA2580076, study PRJEB22360) | human gut metagenome | biome: human gut; feature: human-associated habitat; material: faeces | place: Denmark | collected 2008/2010 | reverse complement strand
ACGGTTGCCGAATGCAGTGGCATATTGGCAACAACTTCCGTTGCTGACATCATTCCTCTCCTTCGAGGCAATACCATTTCACAGGGCAATTTACACCCCCGTAAAACAGCTCCTTCCAAATGTTTGCGTTATCATAATAACACCATATTCCAAAAGTGTCTACTTTTCGCACATTCTAGACCACATATTCACTTCATCGAACAAATTGCATGGTGACGAAAACAATACAGAAGTAAGCATGTAAAATTAAGCACAGTACGCATTTTCGTTCGGAAGGTAGATACACATGGCACGCAACTCAGTCTCGCTGCAAGACGTCGCCAGGGAAGCAGGGGTTTCACCGCAGACCGTTTCCCGAGTGGCTAATGGGAGCGATGCCGTACGCCCAGCGACGAAACTTAAGGTCGAGGCAGCCATGGAGCATCTCGGATACAGGCCGAATTATGCGGCACGTGCTTTGAAAAGCGGACATTTCAACAATGTTGGTGTACTGCTTTCGCATATGTCGGCCTACGGGAACTCACGTATCCTCGAAGGCATCACTACAGCGGCCGCGAATAGCGGCTATTCCATCACCATTCGCCCCTTGGATAACCTGCAGGATCAGTCACTCGCCGGCGCACTGAAACTTGTGGAAGGCCTCCCCCTCGATGGTGCAATCGTGATTATGGAACGCGATTTCACCGACTTCAACCAGTTCAAGCCATCCGACAACCTACCTGTAGTGCTTATTTGCGAGGAACCGGCAAACCACTGCCCCACCATCGATTCGGACTCGTATGGTTGCGCCACTGCAGCCGTGGACTTTTTCCTGTCGAAGGGGCATAAAACTGTGTACCACATCGCAGGCCCCACCGTTTCACGCGCAGCACAGAGCCGCATCAGAGGGTGGCGCGACGCATTAGCGCAAGTCGGCATTCCCACACCACCCATGTATTACGGCGACTGGGAAGCAGATAGCGGCTACCAAGCCGGATTGGCCTTGGCTCACGAAAAGGATTGCACCGCAATTTTCGCAGGCAACGATCAAATGGCATACGGTGCCATGCTTGGACTGAGGACAGCAGGAAAGCGCGTTCCCGAAGATGTCAGCATCATCGGTGTGGACGATTCACTCCGCGGCGTTGTGCCCCGTCTTGAACTGACCACCATACGGCTCAAGCTCAGAACTGTGGGAAAAGAGGCTTTTTCCATGATCGAGCAACAATGCAATGGCAAAAAAGTGCCTTCTGGAATCAAGAAACTTATCACCCCCGAATTCATCGACCGCGGATCCGTGGCGGAACTCGACTAATCGCAATATCTCGCGACTTTAATCAACGCAATCAATCAAATCAGCCAATACGAAAAGCGCCTCTCCAGCGTGGGTGAACCACGTGGGAGAGACGCCTTCTAGATTGAACGAAAAGCTGAAATCGGGTGAAATCAGGCTTCGATGCCGAGCTGCTGACGTTCCTTCTTGGAATACATGAACGCCGGAAGCTGACGGCCCTGCTTGAGCCAAGCATGATATTCGGCGGTTGCCGCAAACTCCACGTCGGAAGCGGAATTCAGACAGGTCTCCACGGAATCCTGGATGACGCCGATGATGAAGCCAACGCCCACCACCTGCATGGCGATGTCATTGCTGATGCCGAACAGCGAGCAGGCCATTGGAATAAGCAGCAGCGAGCCACCGGCCACACCGGAAGCGCCGCATGCGCCGAGCGCCGACACCACAGACAGCAGAATGGCGGCCGGCAACGAAATCTGAATGCCCATCGTATTAGCGGCGGCCATGGCCATGATGGTGATGGTGATGGCGGCACCGTTCATGTTGATGGTTGCGCCCAACGGAATGGACACGGAATACATGTCTTTATCAAGACCAAGCTTCTCGCACAGCTGCATGTTGACCGGAATGTTCGCAGCAGAAGAACGCGTGAAGAATGCGGTCAGGCCGGATTCCTTGAAGCAGCGGTACACCAGCGGATACGGGTTGCGATGCAGGTACAGGAAAATGACCAGCGGGCCGAACACGAGCACCATCAGCAGCATGGTGCCGACGAGCAGGAGCAGGAGGCTACCGTACTCGGTGAAGGCCGCCAAGCCGTTTTCGGAAACGCTGGTGAACACCAAGCCCATAATGCCGAACGGGGCGAGATTGATGACCCAACGAATCACCTGAGACACACCATCGGCCACATTGGCAAGGAACGCCTTGGAGCTTTCATTGGCAATACCCTTCATGGCAAGACCGAACAGGCAAGCCCACATCAGAATGCAGATGTAGTTGCCGTCGATCATGGCCTGAATCGGATTGGCCACGATATTGGTCAACAACGTCTGCACAACCTCGCTCAAGCCCTGCGGCACCACATCGGCGTCAGCGGCATCGCCCAACGATATGGTCTGCGGGAACATGCGAGACGTCAGCACCGCCACGACGGCGGACAGGAACGTGGTGAACAGATACAGGAAAAGCACCGTGCCGAAACGGCCGTCAAGCTTGGAATTGCCTTGAGCCAAAGCGCTTGCCACCAGCACAAACACCAGAATCGGAGCGACGGCCTTCAATGCGCTTACGAACAGGGTGCCGAATTCGCCGATCCACGTCATATGCGGAACAACCAATGCCAGTGCGGTACCCGCGATAAGACCGACGATAATGCGGATAATCAGTGATACGCCGTTATATTTGTCGGCAACGCCACGAAGCGCTTTTGAAATATGGTTCATATTCTCTCTCGTTCTTTCCAGCCGGCTTGCCTTTGCCAGCCAGCACAACAAGAGCACATCCTAATCACGCTCGATAACACGAAATGTAAAATGTCCGATTATAGGGACGCGCAACTTCAACACGCCATAGCGATGCGAGCAAATATCAGTACAGCGATGGACAGTTTTATATATCTTGATTCAGTGAGCAATACCTGCTGATCAGACCGTTAATCAGCCAAGCGGCACTTTCGAAACGAATGTACGAGGCTCTCCCGTCACCGGATCGTCGAAGCGTAACTCACGAGCCACCAATTCCAACGGCTGCGAGAAATCATCGTAAGAACGCTGCACAATATTCGGGTAGAAATCATCGCCCAAAATCGGCAATCCCAACGAATTCATATGCACACGCAACTGGTGCGTTTTGCCGGTTTTCGGGTGCAGCACGTAATTCACATATGCTTTGCCGTCGAGGCAACGTACCGTACTTCCCCGCTCAATCAACGTTTGCGCATTGATGGTTTCCGGAATTTCGTACGCCTGAAGTCGCCCGCGATCCTTGCAAATATGCGATGCTCGGATTGCCGGAAAGGGTTGATGCCTGTCGATTCTTACGATTGTTCCATATTGCGGATGCTGTTCGGGGGCAAGTGGCGCCAAACATTCATAGGTTTTGATGGTTTTGCGATTCTGGAACAGCATTTGGTAAGCGCCGCGCAATTCCGGTTTGCGCACAAATACGATGATGCCTGCGGTAAGTCGGTCCAAACGGTGCGCGGGAACAATATCAGGTTCGCCATACTGTTCCCGAAGTCGAATCAACGCGGTTTCGCGATACCACATGCCACGCGGTGTGGTGGCGAGAAAATGCGGTTTGTCAACCACGATAATCGCATCGTTCTCGTAAAGAACCTCACATTCGAACGGAATATGAGGTTCTTCAAGAACGTAACGATGCCTCTTCTGCTGACGCTGTTGACGCATCGTATGAACGATTACTCCACGGTGACGGACTTGGCGAGATTACGAGGCTTGTCAACGTCGTAATTCTTCAGCTTGGCCATGTCCATGGCGAATAGCTGCAGCGGCACCACGTCCACCAACGGGCTCATCAGCGTCGGGCAGGCCGGACGCCAGAACACCACGTCCGCATAGCGTTCAACATCGGGGTCGTTCTCTTCGGCCACGGCGATAATGTACGCGCCACGGGCCTTGACCTCTTCGATACCGGAAATAACCTTGGCGTGCAGCACATTGCGGCCACGTGCCGGCGGCACGATGAACACTACCGGTTCGCCTTCGTCCACCAATGCGATCGGACCGTGCTTGAGCTCGCCGGCCGCGAAACCTTCGGTGAAGGTGTAGGCGATTTCCTTCAATTTCAACGCGCCTTCCATCGCGACCGGGTAGCCGACATGACGGCCCAGGAACAGGAAGGACTTCGCATCGACCATCTGCGCGGCAGCATCATGCACGGTCTTGGTCTGCGTATCAAGAACCCACTGGATCTTGCGAGGCATGTCTTTGAGGGAATCCAACGCCTGCGCGATCTCGTCGCGGAACATCGCGCCCTTGACCTGCGCCAAATACAAGCCAAGCACGTAGGCGGCAGTAATCTGCGCCACGAACGCCTTGGTGGAGGCGACCGCCACTTCCGGACCAGCGTGCGTGTACAGCACCGCGTCGGATTCACGCGGAATGGACGCGCCCTGCGTGTTGCAGATGGCCAGCACCTTCGAACCCTGCTCACGCGCGTGACGCAATGCCATCAGCGTGTCCATGGTTTCACCGGACTGCGAAATGGCCACCACCAACGTGCGCGGGGTGAGAATCGGATCACGATAACGGAATTCGTGGGCAAGCTCCACTTCCACCGGAATACGCACCCAATGCTCGATGGCGTATTTGGCCACCATGCCCGCGTAGGCGGCGGTACCGCAGGCGATGACGATAATCTTGTCGATCGCCTTGAAATCATGCTCGTCGATGCGAACCTCGTCAAGATTGAGATTGCCGTCCTTGCCAAGACGTCCCAACAGCGTGCGCTGCACCGCCGCCGGCCCTTCGTGGATCTCCTTGTCCATGAAGGAGTCCCAACCGCCCTTTTCGGCCGCGGAAGCATCCCAATCCACGGTATAGGTCTTCGGATCGGCCACGATGTTGCCCATGAAATCAGACACCACAACCTTATCGGCGGACACCATCACGGCCTGATCCTGGTCGATTTCCATGGCACGCTTCGTGTAGGCGACGAACGCGGCCACATCGGAACCGAGAAAATTCTCACCTTCGCCAAGACCAACCACCAGCGGCGAATCATGGCGAGCACCGACCACGATACCCGGCTGACGGCAGTCGGTGGCGAGAATCGTGAACGCGCCTTCCAGCATGCGCGCCAAGCGTCGCACGGCCTTGAACAGATCAGGCTTGCCGGTTTCCTCAACGATTTTCTCGCTGATTTTGCCTAGCAGTTTCGCCGCGACCTCCGTATCGGTTTCCGATGAGAAACGGTAACCTTCCGTCTGCAGATCAAGACGCAGCTGAGAGGCGTTTTCGATGATGCCATTATGAATGATGGCGACCTTGCCGTCACGCGAAGTATGCGGATGCGCGTTGATGTCATTCGGCACGCCGTTGGTGGCCCAACGGGTGTGGCCGATGCCCACGGTGGCCATCGGCATTGGATTGCGTTCCACGTCTTCGATTAGATTGGCGAGACGCCCCGCCTTCTTACGCACTTCCACATGATCCATGCCGGGCGCGGTCAGCGCCACACCGGCCGAATCATATCCACGGTATTCCAAACGCTGGAGGCCTTGGAGGCACACTTCCAACGGCTTGCCGCACGCGGTTTCCACATTTCCTGCATATCCTACGATTCCACACATAACACCTCAGCTTATCGGGTAATGGTGTCATTTTCGAAACGAAACCGTCTCATCGCGCTGAACCTTTGATATATGAACACAAAAAATCCCCATGCTGACAGTTTTCAGCATGGGGATTTTCTCAGCCATTCCCTTGATCGCAATCCTTACGACGAAGAGGTGTCTGATTCTTACGATTATGCTTGCGGCGATTTACAGCACGTGCTGCAGGAAGTCCTTGAATCGTGGTTCCTGCGGATTGTCGATGATTTCAGGACCGCCCTGTTCCACAACAACACCGCCGTCCATGAATACGATCTGATCGGCGACTTCGCGCGCGAAGCCTATTTCGTGGGTGACAACCACCATGGTCATGCCTTCTTTCGCCAAAGACAGCATGACGTTCAGCACTTCGCCCACCAATTCCGGATCGAGTGCGGAAGTCGGCTCGTCGAACAGCATGATTTCCGGCTTCATGGCAAGCGCACGGGCGATGGCCACGCGCTGCTGCTGGCCACCGGAAAGCTGTGCCGGATAGTGATCGAGGCGATCGCCCATGCCCACGCGATTCAGCTCTTCGATGGCAAGCTTGCGGGCTTCCTTTTTATCCATGTGCTTGACGTGGACTGGCGCTTCCATCACATTTTCGAGCGCCGTCATGTGCGGGAACAGGTTGAACCTCTGGAATACCATGCCCAGTTTGGAACGCTGCTCGGCCACTTCCTTGTCGTTCAGGGTCTGCAGCACCTGCTTGCCGTCCTTGTCGACGTACTTGTAGCCGATCGTTTCGCCGTCGACGTCGATTTCGCCGCCGGTCAGCGTTTCCAACTGGTTGATCAAACGCAGGAACGTGGATTTTCCGGAACCGGAAGGTCCCAGAATCACCGTCACCGAGCCGGGCATAACCGTCATATCGACGCCCTTGAGCACGTGCAGGCTACCGAAAGCCTTATGCACCTGCGTGGCCTTCACTGCGGGAACAACACCGTTGGTGGTTGGTTCAGTCATTGCTCACTCCCCTCACGCGGTCATGCCCGCGAACGTTGCCTCGTTCTGCTTGGCGATATCGTCTTTCGGTTCGCCTTCGGTTTTGCCCGGCAGCGGCGGCTGCTTGCCGCGCGCGCCGGCCGGTCGCGCATCGAAGCCCTTGCCGAAATGCTTCTCCAGGCGAGATTGCAGCACCATCAGAATGGAGGTGATCACCAAGTACCAGATGCAGGCCACGATCAGCAGCGGAATCGGCTTGTACAGTCGGGTTGCGATTGCGGTGGTGGCGAACTGCAGTTCCAGCGTGAACGGCACGGCGTTGACCAGCGAAGTGGTCTTCAACATGCCGATGAACTCGTTGCCGGTCGGCGGAATGATGATGCGCATGGCCTGAGGAAGCACCACACGACGCATGATCATGGAACGCTTCATGCCCAGTGCCTTGGCCGCTTCGGTCTGGCCCGGATCGACGGCTTCAAGACCCGCACGCACGATTTCAGCCAGATATGCCGCTTCGTTCAATGCGAGACCCAGCCATGCCGCGTTAAACGCGGTAATGACGGACTGCGAGTCAATGCTCCAGAATTCAATGGAAGTGAACGGAATACCCACGCCGATGCGAGGCACCAACACGGCGAACAGACCCCAGAACACCAGCTGCGTATACACAGGGGTGCCACGGAAGAACCAAATGTAGAACCAGCTCACGCCACGCAGCACCGGATTGATGGACTTGCGCATTACGGCCAGAATCACTGCCAGAATAATGGCGATGCCCATGGAGATGACCGTCAGCAGCAGCGTGTATTTGATGCCTTCGAGCACATTCTCGTTGAACAGGTACTTCCAGACCACATTCCATTCGAAACGCGGATTGGTAATCAGGCCCTGCAGCAGCATGGCGGCGAGCAGAGCGACGATGACCGCCGCCACAATCGGGCCCGTACGCTTAACCGGCAGCGCCTTGATGCGATTCGGAATATCGAGGCCGTCGCCGTCGATTTGTTTCTTCGCCATGATGCTTCAGTTCCTTCGTTGTTGATGTAAATAGTGGGGATGAAATCAGTCGAGATCGGTCGGGTTGATCTCAGCCTTGTCGAGAGCGCCGGATTCCACACCCCAATGCTTGAGGATCTTCATATACGTACCATCGTCCATCAGCTTCTGTACGGCCTTCTGCACGGCTTCAGCAAGCTGGGTGTTGCCCTTCTTGACAGCGATGCCCTGCTTGGCCACACCTTCGACGTCACCCAAGGCTTCAAGCTGTCCGTCGGTCTGGGAGATGGCATAGCCGGCGACCGGAGAATCGGCATAGAACGCATCGGCCTTGCCCGTCGCCACTGCGGTGGCCGCTTCGGCCTGACGCTTGTACGACATCACTTCGGCCTTGTTATCGGCCTCGCATCCTTTGGCGATGGTGTTGGCTTCCTCTTCCTGCACGGTGCCGGTCTGCACCGCGATCTTCGCGCCACACATGTTGGAAGTGTCGAGCTTCTTCGGATTGCCCTTCTTCACGGCCCACGTGGAACCTGCACGGTAGTAGCTCACAAAATCCACGGACTGCATACGCTCTTCGGTGATGGTCATGGCGGTGATGCCCAGATCATACTTGGAGCCAATGGAAGGAATGATGGTGTCGAACATGGAAGACACGATGTTCGGCTTCAAACCAAGCGTCTTGGCGATGGCCTTGGTCATGTCGATATCATAGCCGACCGGAGTCTTGCCGTCTTCGGCATAGAATTCAGCCGGAGCGTACGAAAGCTCCATACCGGCGGAAAGCTCGCCTTCCTTCACCAGATCGCCGGACGGAACCAGCTTGGCCAGCTCGTCATCTTTTTTAATGGTGCTGACATCGTAACCGGTGGTAGCGTTCGACGAATCAGACGAATCGCCGGAATTGGAAGCCTCGGAGGTGCCGCAAGCGGCAGTGGAAAACAACATCGCCGCACTCAGCGCAAGCGCCACAACGGACTTGATCTTCAAAGACATGGTATGCATATCCTTCTTCTTATCCCTTCATTGCCATACCGAAAATCTCAACGCCATTCGGTTGCAGAGAACCTCAGTATCTCAAATAGGCACGATAAGAGCGCAATGCTACATGTACGTTACATTGCGCAAACCTTACGTATCAGCCAAGAATCGCGCAATGTAGCTCCGTCGAATCACGGAAGATCCATATACGAAAACGGAAGACACGCGGATTTGACCCGCATGCCTTCCGTCATATCGGCTTAACAGTATCGCCGTGTGCGATGCCTGCCTTACGTTTGATCGTTCAGCCGAGGTCAGTCGGATTGATTTCGGCTTTGTCGATCGCTCCGTTCTCCACGCCCCAATGCTTGAGGATCTTCATATACGTGCCATCATCCATGAGCTTCTGCAGTGCGGCCTGCACCGCCTTGGCGGTATCGGAATCGCCCTTTTTGATTGCCACGGCCTCCTTGGTCACGCCGACATCCTCGCCGAGGGCTTCTAGCGTATCTTCGGTTTGCGCGATGGCATAGCCGGCGACCGGCGAATCAGCATAGAATACGTCGGCCTTGCCCGTCGCCACGTTCGTGGTCACATCGGTCTGCAGCTTATTCGACAGAATCTGCACTTCGGACTTGCCGTCGGCCTTGCATCGTTTGGCGGCCGCGTTGACTTCCTCTTCCTGCGTGGTGCCCGTCTGCACCGCGATCTTCAAGCCGCACAGGTCGGAAGTGGCGACCTTGTTCGGATTGCCCTTCTTCACCACCCACGTGGAACCGGCCTTGAACATGCTCACGAAATCGACGGCTTCCATACGCTCGGGCGTGATGGTGAACGACGAAATGCCGATATCGTACTTGGTGCCGATCGACGGAATGATCGAATCGAAATTCGACGTTTGCGGCACGACCTCAAGACCGAACATATTGGCGAGCGCCTTCGCGATATCAACATCGAAGCCGACCGGGGTCTTGCCATCCTCCGCAAGGAATTCGGCGGGAGCGTACGACGTGTCCATGCCGACGGTGAGCTTGCCGTCCTTGGTGACTGATTCCGGCAGCATCGCGGCTATATCGTCATCCTTCGTCACGCCGGAAACGTCATAACCGGTGGTGTTCGACGACGACTCAGAATCACTGGAAGCCGCGGAATCGGACTTTTCCGATGTGCCGCACGCACCCAACGAAACGATCATGGCGGCGCTTAGTGCAAAAACAGCGAGTTTCCTCAGATTATTGAAAGCCATCGCGGATCCTCTCTTCATTCCCAACCGTATGAATACGGCCGAACCGAAGTCCTGCAGGCACCATAGAAAACGATTGCTACGGCCACGTTAATAGCACGCAAACTCTATTCGGTATGCCGTTTTTCCTTACGAAAAAGCGGGTTTTGCCATATCACAATATGATCAAAACCCGCTTTGTTCCCGGCACGTTGCCAGCTAGGCGATCCTTAAAACCGTCTGATCCGCGGACGGTTCAATCATGGAATCATTCGGCGCCCGGCGTATTGATTTCCGACGTTTCGATGGCACCGTCCTCGACACCCCAATACTTGAGGATCTTCAGATACGTACCGTCGTCGATGAGCTTCTGCACGGCCTTCTGCACGGCCTCATCCATCTGGCTGTCGCCTTTTTTGATGACGATGCCTTCCGGGGCGACGCCTTCGACCTTGCCCAGCATTTCCAGCTGTCCATCGGTCTGTGCGATGGCATAGCCCGCAACCGGCGAATCGGCATAGAACACGTCAGCCTTGCCGGTGACAACGTTCGTGGTCACATCGGTCTGCAGCTTGCTGGAGATCACTTCAAGCTTATCCTTGCCGTCGGCCTCGCATTGCTTGGCCATCTTGTTCGCTTCGGTCTCCTGCATGGTTGCAGTCTGCACGGCCACCTTCTTGCCGCACAGATCGGACACGTCGATCTTGTTCGGATTGCCCTTCTTCACGGCCCATGCCGATCCGGCATCGAAATGGCTTACGAAATCAACCGCTTCCAAACGTTCCTTGGTCACGGTGAACGACGAAATGCCGATATCGTACTTGGTGCCGACCGATGGAATGATCGAATCGAAATTCGCGGTTTCCGGATCCGCTTCAAGGCCGAACACCTGCGCCAAAGCCTTGGCGATGTCGACATCGAAGCCGACCGGGGTCTTGCCGTCCTCCGCAAGGAATTCGGCAGGAGCGTACGACGTGTCCATACCGATGGTGAGCTTGCCGTCCTTCGTCACATAGTCGGGCAACAGTTTGGCGATGTCATCGTCTTTCTGCACCGACGAAACGTCATATCCCGTCAGCTCGCTCGATTTCGAACCGCTATCGGACGAAGCCGCATCGTCGCTTCCATCACTGGTACCGCATGCCGCTCCAGCAAACAGCATCGCAACGCTCAGCGCACACGCGGCAGCCGTCTTCAGACTTTTCTTCGCTTCCATATCCTTTTCTCCTATGTCTCGCTCAGTCTATTCGACCGAATCCGAACCATACACTAGAGAGGGCAAGCTACAAAAAGATTACGGCCACCGCTTTATGTCAGTATGTGAAACAGGAAATTTTCCGGTTTCGACTTATCGCACTTGCTTGTTGGCATAGCGCATGGCACGCAATGCCTCACGCTTGTCTTGTTCCTCGCGCAACGCCTGACGCTTGTCGAATTCCTTCTTGCCTCGGGCCAACGCGATTTCCGCCTTGACACGGCCATCCTTGAAATACAGGCTCAGCGGAATGATGGTGGAACCTTTGGCTTGGCTTTGACGTGCCAGCTTGTCGATCTGCGCCGCATGAAGCAGCAGCTTACGCTTGCGCTTAGGGGCATGATTGTTCCACGTGCCATTGAGATATTCAGGAATGTTGGCTCCCTCAAGCCACATTTCACCGCGACGGTCGATGGTGATGAACGATTCGGCCAGCGATGCGCGTCCCTCACGAAGCGACTTCACCTCAGTGCCGGTCAACACCAGACCGGCTTCATACTTGTCTTCGATGGCGTAATCATGGCGTGCCTTCTTGTTCTGCGCAATCAGCTTCATACCTTGTTCCTTGGCCATGTCGGACCTCCTTTCCGGTTCTTCGAAGAAGTGTTCTGCAACGCAACAATCGACAATATCACGGGAGCGCGCCGCCCAACGATTCAGGCGGCGCGCTCCCGTGACACAACGTTCAATGAAAAACTCAAACACTCCTTGATGGATCAGTGCACATACCAGAACTGGGACGCGTTGTATAGCGTGCGATACGACACGTTGTAGGGACCGCCGGACGCGTTCATCTCGGAAATGGTGATAGTGCTTCCGTTCACCGCTTCCACAACGGCCACGTGACCGTAGAAACCATCTGCTCCAGCCTGCCCGGGAAGGAAGGAGAGAGCCGCGCCCACCTGCGGATTATGGTCCACTCGCAGACCATACGAGGAAGCGGTAAGATACCACTGACCACCGTTGCCCAAGTACGAGGGTGTTCCGATGCCCATCTGTCTACGACGTTCGTACGCCCACCACGTGCACTGACCGGCCACGTAGGCATTGCCGTAATCGCCATTGGAGGTTCCCTGACCGGAATTGTTATTGGTGCTCGGCGTAGGAGTAGGCGTAGGAGCAGGAGCAGGCGTCACATTGTTGCCGCCATTATTGGTATTGTTGTTGCCTGGCTGAGTCTGCCCTTGATTGCCACCATTGTTTTGATTGGCTGCTGCGGCCTGCTCGGCTGCATACTGGCGATTGAAGGAATCGACCTGTGACTGCAATATAACCGTTTGCGCCGCTTGTTTGGCCACGCTGCTGTTCAGCTGCGACTGCTGGCTTTCCAATTCGGCACGGCGGGTTTCGCCTTCTGCACGCAACTGGTCAAGCGAGTCGCGCTGGGTCTGTGCGGAAGCGGCAGCTTGCTGTGCGGAAGCGGCTTTCGCGTCCGCTGTGGTTTTCAGATTGGCGATCTGCTTTTCGATGGCGGCAAGACGCTCGCTGCGGTTCATTGACGTGTTTAACGTATTCGCCGCATCGCTGGCCGCATTGGCTTCGGTACGGCTCAACGCATCACGAGACTGCATGGAATTAATAAACTCCTGCGTACTCGTGGAACCTGTCACCACGCTCATCACAGTGGATGCATCGGAACCATGCAGGTCTTCACGAGCCATCTGCGCCACGGCCGCATGCGCGTCGTCGTAGTCCTTGCCCGTCTGCTCAATCTGCTCTTCGAGGTTTTCCTTATCTTTCTTCGCGGCCTCCAAACGGGAAGCGGCAGCCTCTGCCTCGCTTTGCGCCGAAGCGGCAGCGGCATTGGCCTCATCGACCTCATCCTGGGCCGCCGGAATCTTCGTATTCGTCAATTTGTCCAGTTCAACGATCTTGTTTGCCAGATCGGACTTCACACCAGAAAGCTGCGAACGCAACTGCGCTTCACGCTGTGCGCTGTCGGACTTCCGATTCTGCGCGTTCACCAGATTGCTATACGTATTAGCATGCGCCTGCGGAACAGCAGGCGAGAACGGGGCGATCGCCATCGTGGCGCACATAGCCCCCGTTGCAAACACCGCAGCGGCCGGCTTGAGAGCTTTTTTGCTTATCATTCGGTCACTTGCCTCCCATCATTGTTCCACACCATAGCATCTCATGCTTAAAATCCGCGACACGTAATGCCACTTGCCATTAAGTAATACTTATCAGGCCTTCAGATATCTATGCAGCGATACCGTGGATGCAATCACGGACAGCAATACCGCTCCAAGAACCAGAATCGGCGAAATCCAAAGCACCGTCATCTGATTCACATACGGAATCCATTTTACGGAAGTCGCAAGCCAATCAGTGACGAACACCTTGACCAATACCGAAAGCGTGGCGCAAGACAGCAGCGAACCCACCAACGACGCGATCGCACCTTCCAGAATGAACGGCAATCGAATCGTCCAGTTCGAAGCACCCACCAAACGCATGATTTCCGTTTCGGTTTTGCGAGACGCCGCAGACATACGAATCGTGGTACCGGTCAGCATAATGGCAACAACCACCATCACCGCGGCCAATGCGGCGGTCGCAATGGTAGCGCGGTTCAGTACGGCAAAAACCGGCTCGAAAATCTGCCGTTGGTCACTGACGGTATCGACACCTTCCTTGCCGGAAAGCACTTCGGAAACCACCTGGTATTTTTCAGGATTCTTGAGTTTGAGCCACAATGAATCCTGCATGTCATCGGCAGTGAGCGTACGCCCCTGATATTCGCCGTTCGGATATTGCTTAAGGAAAGTGTCGTTATAGAAATCTTCCTTGCTGACGAAGGTAATCTGCGAAACATCATCGGCAAGCTCGTTGCGGATGGTTTGCTGCAAGTCGTTTATCTGTGCCTGCGTCGCGGCGGTTCCTGCGGTGCAGTTCACGGATTGGCTGGTGCCGTCGGGGCACATCCACACCACCACTTCGACCTTGGAATACCAATCGCCTTTGGCTTTGGTGATCTGTGCCTGGGTAAGCACCGACGCTCCGATGAAAAGGAATGAGATGAAGGTAACGAGCATCACCGAAAGCAGCATGGGCACGTTACGCTTGAGGCTGCTCCAGGTTTCGGAAAGAATGAAACGCAAACGCATCAGTCGTTCTCCTTGTTTTCGGACGTTTCATGCTGTTCGGCGGATTGTTCTGCGCAGTTCGCCGCTCCATCGTCGGTCACTGCAGGAACGGCAGGAGGTGCCGGAGGCGCTGGCGGCGCGGGAGGCATCGGCGGTGCCGAAGGCGTAGGAACCGTTGGCTCAGCCGGCTGTTCGTTTTCATCCGCATTGCCTGATTCGACGCTCGTTTCAGACGAAACGATAGTGGTATCGGCATTGGATTCGCTCTGGGAACGTGCAGACGAATCAGCTTGTTCCGGCTCTGCAAGCTCCTCGAGCTTCAGGCCCTTGCCCCAGGTCAACGTGGTCTCCACCGAGGCGAACGCCTCTCCGTAACGGCCGGTGCGACCGGAATGCACGGAATTGGCAAGTCGCGCAATGCCCGCATCTCCATTGCCATCGTGGATGGCCGCAGCCACGGCATCAACCGCATTCGCCGCGGTTTCGGCTCGCGTCGCACCTTCCACATCCACCGTTCCTTCGGAAGCATCGGACACGTCCAAACCTCTTGGCGCGCGGTATTTCGCGTCGACATCGCCACCATTCAGCGCCTGATGCGATTTGGATTCCACTTCGGCATCCGGGAAGTACAGTGCGGAATCGTAGGATCCCTGCTGCTCATCACGCACGATTTTGCCGGTATGCAGTTCGACCACGCGCTTGCGCATGGAGTTGACGATTTCCTCATTATGCGTGGCCATGACGACGGTGGTGCCGGTGCGGTTGATGGCGTCCAACACTTCCATAATGCCCAACGATGTGGTCGGATCAAGGTTTCCGGTAGGCTCGTCGGCCAGCAGAATCTGTGGATGGTTCACATACGCTCGCGCGATGGCCACACGCTGCGCCTCACCGCCGGAAAGCTCATGCGGATAGCTGTCCTCCTTACCGGTAAGCCCAACCGTCTGCAGAACTTTCGGCACCAACGATTTGATGGTGGAACGGCTTGTGCCGATCACTTCAAGTGCGAACGCCACATTCTCCCACACCGTTTTGTTGTTCAACAGCTTGTAATCCTGAAAGATGAAGCCGATGGAACGACGATAATGCGGCACCTGCCGTGCGGACAGGCGTCGCAAATCGTTGCCTGCGACGCGGATCTCGCCGTCCGTGGCCTCCTCTTCACGCAGCAACAGGCTCAGCAATGTGGTTTTGCCGGAACCTGATGCGCCCACGAGGAACACGAAATCCCCTCGATTGATGTCGAGATTGATGTCATCCAACGCAGGCCTAGTGCCTTTCGGATACACCTTGCTCACATGTTCAAGCGAAATCAGCGCCATCGTCGTACCCCTCCACTATGTGCTGTTCTGATTACGGGAATCGCGGCTTTTAGGCTTCCGCTTCTTCCTCCGCCTTACGACGCTGTTCATGACGCCAGCGGATACCAGCTTCGATGAACGCGTCGATATCACCGTCGAACACGGCTTGGGTCTGCGAGGTCTCATAGCCAGTGCGCAGATCCTTGACCATCTGATACGGATGCAGTACGTAGGAGCGCATCTGATCACCCCAGCTGGCCTTGATATCGCCGGCAAGTTCCTTCTTTTTCTTGGCTTCCTCTTCGTGGCGCAGCACCAGCAGTCGGGACTGCAGCACGGCCATAGCCGCGGCACGATTCTGAATCTGCGAACGCTCATCCTGCATGGTCACCACGATGCCGGTCGGAATGTGGGTGATGCGTACCGCGGAATACGTGGTGTTCACGCCCTGCCCGCCAGGACCGGAAGAGCAGTAGGTATCAACACGGATTTCGGAATCAGGCACGTCGATATGATCGGTCGCTTCGACGAGCGGCACCACTTCCACAGCCGCGAAGCTGGTCTGACGGCGGCCCTGGTTGTCGAACGGGGAGATGCGTACCAGACGGTGGGTGCCGCCTTCCACGCTCATGCGACCATACGCATAGGGGGCATCCACCTGGAAGGTGGCGGACTTGATGCCCGCCTCTTCCGCATAGGAGGTGTCCATGACCTTGGCCTTGTAGCCGTTGCGTTCCGCCCAACGCAGGTACATGCGCAACAGCATCTGCGCGAAGTCGGCCGCATCCACGCCGCCGGCACCGGAGCGAATGGTCACCACTGCGGAACGTTCGTCGTATTCACCGTCAAGCAGGGTCTGGATTTCCATGTCCGCCAGATCGTTCTGAATGCTTTCGACTTCGGACCGCGCTTCCGCCAACGTGTCGGCGTCGTCTTCTTCCTGCCCCAATTCCACGAGCGTTTCGACGTCGTCGATACGCTGGCTTGCGGAGGCGAGACGCTTCAGCTGGGACTGTACTGCGGAAAGCTTGCTGGTCACCTTCTGCGCGTTTTCGGGGTCATCCCACAGTCCCGGTTCGGCCGCCTGCACTTCAAGATCCTTGGCCTGTGCGGTCAGCCGGTCGACGTCCAGCGCCTTGGAAATCGATTCGTATTTGGCGCGCGCTTCGCCGATTGCTTGGGAAAAATCAAATTCTGCCATCGTTTACACCATACATTTCTTTATGCGTTCTTTATATTCTGTCATGGAGCCTCATACGGCTTTCGCACAATCCTCAACTTTTCCACGTGCCCGCATGCTCGCTCCCATCCTGCCGAGCCGTGAACCAGTCTCGTTATGTATGGGAATGCAGACCCGGGGAGGATCATACCAGGCCAAGGGCGTCAAAGACCTGCGTAGATAGCAGGAATCACCAGACTCAGCAGCATCGCCGCGGCAATGACGATGCACACCGCTCGCACCAAAGTGCGGCGACGGCGCTCTCGCTGCTCGCGTTCGCTTCTGTAGTCACTCATGGGGCACCAGTATAGGCAACACCTTCTACTTATCGACTTCCGGCATTCTTGACGCAGTCTCGTATTTCATGCGCGGAAATCATGCGCGAATCATTCGAGAACGTGAACGAATCATTTATGGTAGGGCTCTCCGGCATTGATTTTGTACGCACGATAGATCTGTTCCAACAAAATAACGCGCATTAACTGATGCGGGAACGTCATTTTGGAGAAGCTCAGCAGGTAGTCGGCCCGTTTCACAATCGTTGGGTCAAGTCCGAGCGATCCGCCGATGATGAGTTGGATATGGCTGGTGCCATGCACTCCAAGACCGTCGATTTTCTGCGCAAGTTCTTCACTGGTCAGCTGCTGGCCTTCGATGGCGAGCGCGATGACGAACGCATCGTCACGTATATGTTTGGCGATGCGTTCGCCTTCCTTGGCTTTGATTTGCCGTTCAACTCCCTCACTGGCATGCTCGGGTGTTTTCTCGTCGGCTACTTCGACGATGTCAAGCTTGCAGTATCGGCTGAGTCGTTTCGAATATTCGGCGATGGCGTCGCGCAAATATTTTTCCTTGACTTTGCCGACGGTGATAAGGGAGATTTTCATGGCTTGTTTTTAGTTCTTGTGCAGTTTTTCGTTCAGTTCGATACCGGTCTTGCGATAGCGCGCTTCGATACGTCCGGACACCGAGTTGCGGATGAACAGAATGTTGTCTTTGCCGGAAAGGTCGGCGCCCTTGACGGTTTCGAGCGGTTCTCCCGCTGCAACCTTGGCCTTGTCATAGATGGTCACCTTGGTGCCGGCGGTCACATACAGGCCGGCTTCAACCACGCAGTTGTCGCCGAGGGAGATGCCAATGCCCGCGTTCGCGCCGAGCAGCGAATGCTCGCCGATGGAGTTCTTGAGCTTGCCGCCGCCGGATAGGGTGCCCATGATGGATGCACCGCCGCCGATGTCGGAACCATTGCCAACCACAACACCTTGGGAGACTCGGCCTTCCACCATGGAAACGCCGAGCGTGCCGGCGTTGAAGTTCACGAAGCCGGCATGCATGACGGTGGTGCCTTCGGAAAGATGGGCGCCCAAACGCACGCGGTCGGCGTCGCCGATACGTACGCCGGTCGGCACCACATAGTCGACCATGCGCGGGAACTTGTCGATCGACAACACGTTCACGTCGGCCTTCGGCAGGCCCGGAGCGCTCTGGTTGGCGGCGGCCATCACATCGAGCTTGCGCAGCGCGAAATCCTCGACCGCGAAAGGACCATAGTTGGTCCACACCACATTGTTGAGGGCCGCGAAAATGCCATCCAGGTTCAGTGTGTTTGGCTTGGCCAGACGCATGCTCAGCAAGTGCAGACGCAGGTAGGCGTCGGCGGCATCTTCGATCGGCTCGTCAAGCTTCGACACGGTGAACACCGGAATGCGGCGCACACCACGCACGTCCACTCCCTCATGGGCAAGGTTGCCGAAATTATGGTTCGGGCGGGCCACTTCCTTCGGCGCCTCGCCAAGCTTCAATTCCGGATACCAAACATCCAAAGTATTGCCGGCCGCGTCCACGCTGGCCAGACCCCAACCCCACGCAGTGCGTTGATCGGTCATTCTTAGCTCCTTCACAATAGTGATTGCATTACTTGCACGTTTCCGTGCAATACTTTAGCCGCAGGGCTTGGCGAAAGACATCACGATCCCATGAAGCAGCGAAAAAACAACTATCGACGGTCGATCGGCACGTAATCGCGTTCGGTGTAACCGGTGTACACCTGACGTGGGCGACCGATCTTGGTGTTTGGATCGGCAAGCATCTCACGATATTGCGCAATCCAACCGGGAATGCGCCCCAACGCGAACAATGTGGTGAACATCGACGGATCGAAACCGATCGCACGGTAGATCAATCCCGTGTAGAAGTCGACATTCGGATACAAGTGACGAGACACGAAATACTCGTCATTCAACGCGATCTTCTCCAATTCCGTGGCGACGTCGAACAATGCACGCTCATCGGCCGGCAGTTTCAACGTATCCGCGCGTTCCATGATCTTCTGCAGATACGTCTTGGCGATCGCCGCACGAGGATCATACGATTTGTACACGCGGTGGCCAAGTCCGGAAATGCGCTGACCACTGGTTTTGGCGTCTTCCACGAATTCCTTGACGGTTTTGCCTGAATCGCGAATGGTTTTGAGCTGGCGCAACACCGCCTCATTCGCACCGCCGTGCAGCGGGCCCGAAAGCGCGTTGATGCCTGCGGCGACCGCGGAATACAGGTTGGCGTGAGCGGAACCGGCGATACGTACCACGGACGTGGAGCAATTCTGCTCATGATCGGCATGGATGATCAGCAGTCGGCCGAGCGCGTGCACGTACAGCGGATCGGAATCGAACGGCTCGTACGGCACCGCGAAGCACATGCGCAGAAAATCGTCCACGTAACCGCGCGAATAATCCGGATACAGCATCGGCTCATCGCGGCGACGGCGGAAAATGTAGCTGACGATGGTTCGCGCCTTCGCCATGATAATGGTCGCGGCTTCGTCAAGCTGGTCGGAATCGTTGATATCCGTGGTATCCGGGTAGAAGGTGGCGAGCGCGTTGACCGCGGACGCCATCACGCTCATCGGATGCGCGGTACGCGGGAAGGAGCCCATGAAAGTGCGGAAATCCTCCCCCACCATCGTACGATGGTTGATGTCGGAGATGAAACGGTCGTACTGCTCCTGATTCGGCAGTTCGCCGTGGCGCAACAGCCATGCGACCTCAAGGAAATCAGATTGCTCGCACAGCTGCTCGATCGGGTATCCGCGGTAGCGCAGAATCGAGTTCTTGCCGTCGATGTAGGTGATTTTCGATTCGCATTGCGCGGTCGTCAGAAATCCGGGGTCAAGCGTGACCCAGCCATCATTACGCAGCGTGGATACCACGATGCCGTCCGCGCCTGCCGTGGCTTCGACCACCGGCAGGGTGAAGTCTTTGGATTCCACACTCAGATTGGCTGTAGCCATACTTGCACGCTCCTTAACCGTCCATAACCGTTCGGAAGTATCGAATACTATATGGCATGCGCGTTTCCAAGCATGGTTTCGTCTCAAAATCAATCGATTGACGTTCGATTCTCTATTCTCATATACCGAATAATTCAGTTTTCCCGCACAAATACGCATATAAAAAGCCGATGTCTAGAATTGCAAAAGAATTCCAGACATCGGCTTCGCCTGATGAATTTCGTTAGTCCACTACGAAATCACAACGTTTTCGCCAACAACTGATCACTTGTCGCGAACGGTGAGGATCACCGGGCCATTATCGGTGATGGCGATGGTGTGCTCGCTGTGCGCGCCACGGGAGCCGTCGGAACTCTTCAGTGTCCAACCGTCCTTCGGATCCTGGTAGATCTCGTCGGTGGTCTTGAGGAACCACGGTTCGATGGCGATGACCAGGCCTGGACGCAGCTTGTAGCCGTGGTGGGCACGGCCGTCGTTCGGCACATGCGGATCGCCGTGCATGATACGGCCGACGCCGTGGCCGCCGAATTCAAGGTTGATCGGATAACCGTATTCGCGAGCCACATCGCCGATGGCCGCGGAAACATCACCCAAACGGCTGCCCGGCTGTGCAGCGGCGATACCGGCTTCCAAAGCCTCTTCGGTGCACTTGATCAGTCGCAAATCCTCAGGATCCTTATGTTCGCCGACCACAAAGCTGATGGCGGAATCGGCAACCCAACCGTCGACATTGATCGCCAAATCGAGGCTGACCAGATCGCCGTCTTTCAGGTTGTAGTCGAACGGAACGCCATGCAGCACCGCATCGTTCACGGAAACGCAAATGTAATGTGCGAACGGGCCGGTGCCAAAATCCGGAGCGTAGTCGACATAGCAGGATTCGGCTCCCTTGCGATCAACGATGCGCTTGTGCACGAATTCGTCGATTTCCAGCAGATTGGTACCAACTTTAGTGAATTCCTTGAGATCACGCAGAATACCGCCGACGAAACGGCCGGCCGGCTTCATCTCTTCGATCTCTTTCGGTGTTTTCAGTTCAATCATGCTTATAACCCTACTTCGTACGCCCTACAGTTCATGCGTTTCTTGCGATCAGGCAATCACATCTTACATATGAAATTACATAATGACGATTATTCGTTTCGGATACACTGTTTTGTCACCAAAGATGGATAGTGTGAAGTCATGAGTACCACTTTGAATTCGGGCATCGATCCGGCATCGTTCTCCGCCGTGACCGGCCCTGCGCAAGATCTGTTCCGCTATGTCAATGGCCCGTGGATCGACATGTATCGTCTTCCTGACGACCGTTCCCGTTATGGTTCGTTCGACAAGCTCGCCGAAGACGCCGAAAACCAGATTCGCGAGATTCTTGAAGACGATGACTGCCCTGCCAAGAAGTCCCACGCCCTGTATGCAAGCTTCCTTGACGTTGATGCCATCAACGCTTCCGGGCTCGCCGCCATTGAACGCCAGCTTGAGGCCATTGATGCCGCTGCCAGCAAAACCGAGCTCACTCGCGCTTTGGGCGCGATGAATCCGGCTGGCGGCCCTGACTTGATTGGCATTGCCGTATATGGCGATCCCGGTGCTCCCGAAACCAACATCATCCATGTTGAGCAGGCCGGTTTGGGACTGCCCGATGAGGCGTATTACCGTGAAGACCATTATGCGCCGATTCGCGAAGCGTACGTCGATATGGTGGCCAAGCAGCTTAAGAACGCGAAGCTTGCCGCCGATAGCGAGCAGGCCGAAGCCGACGCCAAACGTTTCCTCGATGTTGAGACGCGTATCGCCGCGAACCATTGGGACAATGTAGCCACCCGTGATTCGGTGAAGACCTATAATCCCACTGATTATGCGGAATTGAGCGGCATGCTTGCCGATTATGATCTCGACACATGGATTGAATCATGGCAGTCCGCATATGATCAGACTTCCGCAGCACAGGTGCAACCGCTTGATTTCCGCGGTATTTTCAACCGTGTGGTAGTGCATGAGCCGAGCTTTCTCACCGGTCTTAACGCGTTCTGGAAGACCTCGGATCTTGATGATCTCAAGCTGTGGGCTCGCGTGCATGTGATCATCGGATCCACATTGGAACTGCCGCACGAATTCGATGAGACGAATTTCGAGTTCTATGGCAAGACGTTGTCTGGCCAGAAGCAGCAGCGTGTGCGCTGGAAGCGCGGCGTTTCGCTGGTCAACGGCATTTGCGGCGAGGATGTGGGCCGCGAATATGTGAAGAGGCACTTCCCCGAGTCGTCGAAGCAGCGCATGGAACAGCTGGTCGGCAACCTGATCGACGCCTACCGCATGTCCATCTCCAGTTCTGCCTGGCTTGGCAAGGAAACCAAGCAGAAGGCGTTGGAGAAGCTTTCCAAGTTCGTACCGAAGATCGGTTACACGAACCATTGGCGTGACTATTCCGCGCTTGACGTGCGTGAGGATGCCGGTTTCGCCGAGAACATGCGTGCCGCCAACCTGTATGAGACCGGCTACCAGTTGTCCAAGGTCGGCAAGAGCGTCGACAAGGACGAATGGCTGATGAACCCGCAGACGGTGAACGCCTACTATGAGCCGACCATGAACGTGATCGTATTCCCGGCCGCCATTCTGCAACCGCCGTTCTTCGATCCGAATGCCGAAGACGCCGCGAATTACGGTGGTATCGGCGCGGTGATCGGTCATGAGATCGGCCACGGTTTCGACGATCAGGGTGCCCAGTATGATGGCGACGGCAAGCTCAACGATTGGTGGACCGAAGAAGACAAAGCCAATTTCGAACAGCTCACGCAGAAGCTCATCGACCAGTACAACGCATTCGTACCGACCCAGCTCTCTGAAAAGTATGCCGACGATCCCGCCCAAGCTCCGCATGTGAACGGCGCGCTGACCATCGGCGAGAACATCGGCGACTTAAGTGGTGTGAACATCGCGCTCAAGGCGTACGCGTTCGCTCTTGACGAGGCAGCCGGCCGTGAGAAGAACGGATCCATGGACGCAGTTGAGGCTTCGCTGGCTGAAGCGCCGCAAATCGACGGTTTCACCGGATTGCAGCGTTTCTTCCTCAGCTATGCATCCATCTGGCGCACCAAGAATCGTGACGAGCTGGCGGAGCAGTATCTGCAGATCGACCCGCATTCCCCCGCTGAATGCCGCACGAACGGCATCGCACGCAACGTTGACCTGTTCTACAAGGCATTCGATGTGAAACCTGAGGATGGTATGTGGCTTGATCCCGATCAGCGCGTGCGCATCTGGTAACGAACCGCATCATCAGTAGACAATCGTCGCCCATCGTGCGAAGCATCGGCGCCTCCTAATATATGTCGCCGCCGAATTCTTCGGGATTTCCCGAGAATTCGGCGGCTTCGTCATCTTCGGGAACCAC
>OGRE01001205.1_pt1 | contig 23457 bp, 19 predicted proteins | sample 1553421 | NCBI WGS metagenome assembly OGRE01 (sample SAMEA2580076, study PRJEB22360) | human gut metagenome | biome: human gut; feature: human-associated habitat; material: faeces | place: Denmark | collected 2008/2010 | reverse complement strand
TGATACCGTGCGAAATACCACTCAACAGTCTGCCTCAGTCCGACAAGGAACGGCATTGCGGGCTTCCACCCCAGATCTCGTTCAAGTTTTTGCGCATCGACGGCATATCGGAAATCATGTCCTGGCCTATCGTCAACAAAGGTGATGAGCTCTCGGTATTGATGACCGCTCCATGAGTGCATCTCATCGAGTAGTCTGCAGATTCCTTCAGCAATATCGAGATTACTTCGCTCACAATGCCCTCCCACGTTGTAACGAGCACCCGGTACTGCTTGATGGAAAATCAAATCAAGCGCTCGACAGTGATCATTTACCCATAGCCAATCGCGAACGTTGAGACCATTGCCGTACAGGGGCACTAGGGTATGAGACAAACAATGCCGGATGATCGTTGGAATGAGCTTTTCATCATGTTGCCAGGGTCCATAATTGTTTGAACAATTAGACAAGGTCACGTTCATCCCATAAGTTTTGGCGTAAGAACGAGCCATCAAATCGGATGCTGCTTTACTTGCCGAATAAGGACTGTTAGGAGCATAAGCACTATTTTCGTCAAAAAAACCGCTCTCTCCCAATGTGCCGAAAACCTCATCAGTCGAAACATGATGAAAGCGCGACGACGCTAACCGTCCCGTACGTTGCCAATACCGGAGAGCAACATCCAACATCACAGTCGTACCGTGAATATTGGTGAACACAAAACGCATCGGATCAGCAATGGAATTGTCGACATGACTTTCTGCAGCAAAATGAATTACACCAGTAACGTCATATTCCTCCATCAAATCTCTGACAGCTGATTCATCGCAAACATCGCCGTGAATTGGAATGACATTCGACAATTTAGCTTGTCGAGGAAAAGCTTCTTTATTAGCAGCATATGTCAGCGCATCCAGATCGATCAAACGATATGCTGGATATTTTCGAGCAAAATACTCTATAAAATTCGTACCTATAAAACCGGCGCCGCCGGTGATTAATATAGTTTCCATAACAATTAAGACTTAATTCGGCCGCACTGCACACAAGCCTCAGTAAGAGCGTCTTGCCATGAACGGGGCTTAATTCGCCAAGCCTGAAGACTTTGCAGAGACAACACACTGTAGTGTGGACGCCGTGCTTTCGTCGGATACTGGACTGCCGGGATTGCCTCAAGTTTACAGGTCGTTCCTATCCTTTCCTGAATTGCTGAAGCAAAGCCATGCCAAGAGGTCTCACCGGTATTGGTAAAGTGGAGCACCTGCATAGATCGCAAATGTGCGCCTTGCAGGTAAAGCTCTACGAGAGCATCTGCCAAATCTTCTGCCAAGGTTGGAGCACTGAACTGGTCACTAACTACACCGAGCGACTGTCTTTCGGAAAGCAGTTGAAGCATTGTTTGAAAAAAACTTCTTGTTCCTGCAATCGGCGAATACAAGCGAGAAGTTCGAATGATGCAGCCACAAGCCTTTGAGGTCAGCAGTGCGGCTTCCCCCATTTGTTTACTGCGCCCGTAAACTGACATCGGTGCGGTTTGACTGTCAACCTCATACGGCTGCCTTGCCCTGCCGTCAAACACGTAATCAGTAGAGACATGAATGATGGGAATACCCGTATCCGTTAGATATTTTGGCGCGGTTGCATTAACCGCAATGGCATCCCTGGAGTGATCTTCGGCTTCGTCAACAGCCGTATATGCAGCACAGTTAATAATGCAGTCAAAAACACTAGGCCGGAGATTCTGAACGACTGCATTCTGATCCGCAATATTGAGCTCATGCCGATCAAACCCTAGTCCCAGTATTCCCCTTCGCTTAAGTGTTGTCAGCATAGTTTTTCCTAGCTGACCGGTTACACCAGTAATAGCAATCACTATGTGGTCTCAAATTTATGCAGAAAAACAGGATTCGAACAATAATATTCAAAATCTTTCGCCTTCACATCTTTCACAGATCTAAGAATCTTAGATTTTGGCACCATCCAATTTATATTTAACGAAGAATCGAGGGCATTTATAGCGCCTTCAAAAGACGAATTATAAAAATTATCACACTTATATAACACAACAGCACTTGAAGATAGCACAGAGTACCCATGTGCAAACCCTTTTGGTATATACAATTGATTCCTATTATCGCTTGTTAGAATAAACCTGTACACATTGCCATAATTAGGAGAATATTTCCTAATATCTACAACCACATCTAATATTTCCCCACTCACTACGCGAATCAGTTTACTCTGAGAGAACGGCGGAGACTGGAAATGCAATCCCCGAATAACACCATAACAAGATGAAACTTCATTATCTTGAACAAAAATATCATCTATACCAATTTCGCTTAACCTACGTTGATTATAGCTTTCCGTAAACGACCCTCTGCTATCAACCCATATTTGCGAAGGGTCAATCAATATTGGAATTTGAATAGTCATTGACTACACCACAATCCCCAAAAAACGATACTTAACAGCACCACACTCATCTATAAACTTAGAATATAGCGTCACTTTCCCAAAAAGCAAAACCCTCACTTTCCTTGCAGAATAAGAAATCTTCACAAATTGCGGAATACCAAAAGCATTAATGACGGTACTACTCAATCTTCTCTTAACTTCAATAAAACCTTTTAATATTAAGCGCGTCTTCCAGTCATCCCGCAAGAAAGTGGTAGCCTTTTCAATTAAAAATGGATTACTAAAACTTTGTGGCGACAATCCATTATTCTTAATAAAATTAGCCAACTCAGATTCCACAACCCTCCCAGCTGCTTCATCCAGAACAGAGTCATATTGTATAGAGCTCGAAAAATAAAGCGTATACGAATCTCTAATAAAATCTTCGCGCTTGCTTTTTTAGCAAATGCCAAATAGCGTTTAGAAATTTCGAACATATTATAACTTCGTTCAAAATTTGTCATTTTTCTCATTAAACTTGCTTGACGACACCGGTAAAAATAGAGCGCATTTCCATCTACCCAAGCAACCCTTGATGATAAAAGGCAGTATTCCCTCCACCAAAGCTCGTCTTCATTATTAATATTAGGTGTAAATTTTATTTTTTCTTTATTAATAATTTGTCGTTTATATACCTTATTCCATACAACACTCATTATTGAATTCATCACATGAGGCGTAATAAGCGATGGGAATGATGCGTTTTCATTACGAACTTTATATGGGGATATAACGGCATTGTCATACACTTTCAATACATTACAGCATGCAACATCAGCTTGTTCTTTTTCGATCGCATAAATCAGGCGCGCACAGTAATTATCGTCAACATAATCATCACTATCAACAAAGAATATAAATTCTCCTTTTGCATAACTCAATCCAGTATTTCGCGTATTTGAAAGACCTTTATTTTTATCATGTTGCAAAAAAATTATTCGATTATCTATTTTGCAATATTTTTTTACTACCATTGCAGAATTATCCGTACTACAATCATCGACTACTATTACCTCAATATTACGTATAGTTTGCGAAAGAACAGATCTCAAGCATTGATCAATATAGGGCTCGACATTATATACAGGCACAATTATGGATGCCAAAATAGATCTAGTCATACAACTTTTATTTATAAACGAATAATTAAACTTGATGTATCCCACTTTCCTTTATTCATTTTCTGAATTTCTTCATAATATCCATCCACAATTTTAACAACATCTAGCTTAGTTCCATTTTTTTCGGCTTCTGCCAACGCAATCCCTAAGTCTTTACGCATCCAATCCACAGCAAATCCAAAATCGAATTTACCTTCAACCATCGTGGCTCCTCGATTGATCATCTGCCAAGAGGATGCTGCGCCGCCGGAGAGCGCCTTGATGAGTTTCGGCATATCTAGTCCTGCATGCATGCCGAATGCCAACCCCTCTGCCAGTCCCTGCACACATCCCGCTATGCAGATTTGGTTCACCATCTTTGCAAGCTGACCGGAACCCACAGCACCAAAATGCGTAATTTGAGCAGCATAAGCACGCATCACCGGTTCTGCCGCCGAGACATCCGTATTCGTACCGCCGCAAAGTACGGTTAAGCAGCCATTCTCTGCACCAGATTGCCCGCCGGACACAGGAGCATCAACCCACCCGGTCTGATGTTCAGCCGCTTCCTGGGAGAGCTCTCTCTCCACCACGGCGCTTGCCGTAGTATGGTCTACAAACACACTGCCGGGATCCATACCTGCCAGAGCCCCATTTTCACCCAACACAACGCTTCTCAGATCATCGTCATTGCCGACACAGGCAAATACAAATTGGGCTCCACACGCCGCTTCTCGGGGAGTTGAAGCAGCCCGACCGCCAAACTCGGCGACCCATTTAGTTGCTTTAGCAGCAGTACGGTTGTAGACACATACATCTAACCCGGCTCGAGCCAGGTGCCCCGCCATGGGATACCCCATGACACCCAGACCTAAAAATGCAACCTTTATGGACGGCATTTGCGGATAGTTTTTCTGCTGCATTGCATACACCTATAAAAAACAGCGGGACACCTCACATATCAAGAGATGCCCCGCCACAAATCATTAATCAGCGGATGCCGGTAGCGGCATAGGCATCTTCAGCAGTCTTTACCACTTTCCGAGCAAGGGCTGCCGTTGGGTCGACGACAATGACTCGACTGCCGGCAACTTCAAAATCGTCGGATTCATCAAGAATCAACGGCAGTTCGGTGCAGCCCAGAATGAGACAGTTGCAGCCATGAGTCTTTACCAGATATTCAGCGGCTGAAATCAGATCCTCTCGGCAAATGCCGTTCGTGTACCCAGCTTTAGCTCCCTGAGGTCCGTAAATCGCTGCCATAACACGCTTCTGATGCAAATCATCAGGCACAAACATCGGTAAACCCATGGCTTTGGCTTTATCGCCATAAATACCTGTCTGCACGGTTCCCGTTGTAGCCAGCAATCCAATTTTGGCGCGCGTGCCTAGTTTGTTTTGGATTTCATCCAAAGCCGCCTGCTGCATATTGATAAACGGAATCTTGATGAAGCGTTCAAGATATGGCAGGAATGCATGAGCGGTGTTGCAGGGCACGATCAATGTGCTGCAGCCATCGGCTTCCAGGCGCTGTGCGCAATGAAAAAGCGCCAGCGTCGGGTCTTCACCGCCATTCAAGAGACAAGCCGTGCGATCCGGAATCTGAGGGTTCTGTTCGACAACCAGCTTGATGTGCTCCTGATCCGTCTTGGCCGGTGTTGCCTTCACAATTTTGTCGTAAAGATCCACTGTTGCAGCCGGCCCTAATCCCCCAATTAGTCCGACCTTAAAGGGCTTGGGCCGACGAGCGGGAGTTGAAGCAACGGCCATTTCAGCCGCATCAGAAAGGAGGTCTTCTACGGGCAGACCTTCAGCTCGAAGTTCTTCAACAAATCGAGCCATCTGCGAGCAATTAGGAATCAGCACCTCCGCGCCTTGTGCCATGAGTTCATGACCAGCCTTGACGAGATAGGCTTTAAACGCCGGCGTCAAGCCATTGCGGCGCAATCCCTCGCACGGATTTTGGATCTTGGCAAATTCTGCCTTCATCTCGTCATTGGGAGAAACCCATTTGACCGCTGGACCAAAATGCTCTGCGAAGAAGTCCTGCGGCACTGCAGTCCCAAGACAAGCCATTGTCTGGATAGTGCCGCTTTTCACTTTGTCATCCAATTTTGACAGCAGCGAAACAATCGGCATCTCCAACTCTTTTCTCAACTCATCAAGAAAAGGTTCGCTCTTAATGTCAGCCAGCACCGCGGCTTCACAGCCTTGACGCTGAAGATGTTCAAGCGCAATCAGAGCCGTAATCTTGCGGTCTGCGAGCGCTATACGCGGTGTGGGGGCGTCGAGCGGAAGCTCCGCATTGCTTTCCACCACTTCGACCGGCAGGTCGAGTTTGGCGCCGACACCGATCAGACAAGACTTCATCTTCAAAGCCGGCAGCGGATTCAGCCCCGAAGTCAAACCAATTTTTTTTCTGCCCATCATTCTTCTCCTTTCGCGCAGCAGTACGACGAACTTCGATTCGTCGTACTGCGCATGAACTCAATTGGTACGGAAACGACTTATTTCGTACTCAATCGCTCAGACGGTTCCCAAGTGTTTCACCCCAATCGTAAAGTGCTTCGAGCACTTGTTGATGTCTTTCATCATCATAGAGTCCGCTTGCTTGCGCTTCATCGATCTGATCAAAATAGTCGGAAAGTTGAAGCATTCCGTCTCGTCCTGACATGACCCTATCTACACAGAACTGCCTCCACCGTTCAGTCTCTTCGGCTGTGAGCATTTCAGGCCAGTTCCGAGCGCGGAAGCGGAAGAGCATTTCAGCAAACTTCTGGTCGTCAAAACGAAATTTTGGAGCTTCCGCAGTGAGACGCTCGGGCGTCATGCTGCGGATCTGAACAAATCGCGCCTTATCCCCACTGCTCGCAAATCCAGAATAAAGAGATTGTTCTGGATCCACGCTTGGCGCTGCAGCATCGTTAGAGCGCCGTTCTGCAGCCAGTTCCGCAAAAATGGTCTGTACCGCCGGCGCCACAGCCTTAAGCTTTTGAAGATTAGCGGCAGCAACGTCCAGATCAATGCCGTATTTCTGTGCCCGTTCCCGAGAGAGAACTTTGAGATTTGCACAAACAAACGGTGAAGCATTCGCCTTCAATCGCCGAATCGGAAGCCGCTCAATACCCTGCGCTCGCTCCTTTATCGAAGGAAAGAGCCGCTGCTTGATTTCTTCATAAGAGAGCGATTGCAACACTGTCGGATCAAAAGAAAGATCCCACATCCAACAATCGTGCTTCTCTTGAAAGAAACAAGCTACGATCCCCGTACATCCACGAGCGATACCAAATTTAGGCGTAACCCAGACCACAGGTTTCATATCCGCTACTGCAGCAGACACTTTGGCTGTCGTCCGATTTTCAAAAGCCCAACGCCATAGCTTAGGCTCCCTCTCCGCCAAAAGTTTCGCCATTCCAATCGTGGCTTCGACGTCGGAAAGCGCATCATGCGCATGACCATGTTCAATCCCGTTGGCCTTTGTCAAAAACTCCAGCTTGAAGCACACGCCTTTACGACCTTCGGCCTTCGGGTACTTTATTGGATCGATATCTTCCCAACGAGGCCACTTGATGGTGTCTCCGCGAAGCGCCCATGCAGCACAGACAACAGGAAATAGATCCCATCGGGAACATCCTTTAGCCCAACTATGAGTGTACGGGTCAAGAAAATTGCGCCAGAAGAGGAAGCGATTGACTTCGTCATCAAAACCCAATGTGTTGTAGCCAATGCTGACGGTTCCAGGAGTATTGAGCCGCTCCCAGATCAAATCTGCAAATTCACTTTCACAAACGCCTTTTTCTGCACAGCATTGCGGCGTAATGCCGGTCAACAAACAGCTTTCAGGATTAGGCAACTGATCATCCGTTGGGCGACAGTAGAAAATTTCACCGATATCACCCGAAAGGGGCGAAAAATCGAGTCTTGTGCGTCGCCCGGCAAATTGCGCCGGTCTGTCCTTGCGTGGATCGACGCCAAAAGTTTCATAGTCATACCAATAAAAGGTTGGCTCAACAGATTGGGCGCCCATCGAAGATTGAGTCATGATGCTGTCCTTCTTATTTTTAAGCGATGATGACATCCCATTGCTCCTGCGTATAAACGGATTCCACCTCCAGCAGGATGGGGCGTTCGATCGCCTGCTGCAAAAGCTCAAGCGCCTGTGATTCTTCTTCTAGCAGTAAGTCAACGACGGTTTGGCTTGCCAAAATACGAAATTCCTTCATTTCCTTATAGAGTTTCGCTAAGCGCGTAATTTCGCGCAGAATGTCATAACAAACCGTTCTCGCTGTCTTAATCTCTCCGCGCCCACCGCAAACAGGACAAGTTTCGCAGAGGGTATGCGCAAGAGATTCACGTGTGCGCTTCCTCGTCATTGCAACGAGACCGAGTTCATTGAAGCCGCTCACCGTCATCTTGGTGCGATCAAGTGAAACAGCTCGACGCAATTCGCTCAGCACCGCTTCGCGGTGTTCGTCTTTAGCCATGTCAATAAAGTCGACAATGATGATGCCGCCGAGATTGCGTAAACGAAGCTGGCGAGCAATAACCTGAGCAGCCTCTAAGTTAGTTTTGAAAACGGTATCGCTAAAGTCTCGTTTTCCAACGTAAGCGCCTGTATTGACATCGATCGTCGACATTGCTTCTGTCTGATCGAACACAAGGTATCCGCCGCTCTTCAACTCAACTCGGCGCCCAAGTGCAAGTTCAATTTCTTCATCAATGTCAAACTGTTCGAAAAGCGGTCGCTCTCCCTCATAATGATGGAGTTTGCCAACCGCTGCAGGCACGAAATGCTTGGCAAACTCTAATAAGGCTTCATATTCAGCCTCATCATCAACCTCAATGACTGCTGTCCCCTCATGCACCATATCGCGCAGCGTTCTTTGAGCTAACGTCAAATCTTGGTACAGCAATGTCGGCTTCTTGACTTCCTGCGCCCGATGACGAATGCCATCCCACAACCGAGCCAGATAAGCCATGTCAGAAAGGAATTCCTGTTCTGTCGCCCCTTCTTCAGCGCACGTCCGAACGATATAGCCTCCCTTTTCATCCTTTTGCCGAACAGTCGTTGCTAGAGTCCTGAGTTCTTCACGCAGAGCCGCATCCTCGATACGCTGCGAAACTCCAATATGAGAATCGTTGGGGAGATAGACAAGCTTACGGCCAGCAAGTGAAATTGTTGTTGTCAGCCGTGCGCCTTTGGTACCGATCGGATCCTTAGCCACCTGAACCATCAAGCGCTGTCCCTCATGCAGAAGAGACTCTATCGGCTTGAATGTTCCAGTGTCCGTTCTGGCTCCTTCAATCTCTGCAATGTGCAGAAATGCCGTACGCTCCAGACCAACGTCCAGAAATGCACTTTGCATTCCCGGCAGAACGCGAACAACCTGTCCCCAATAAACGTTTCCAACTAGCCCGCGAGCGCAGGCACGTTCAATAAAGAGGTCCTGAAGAAGGCCGTCATCTAAAATAGCGACACGCGTTTCTTCTCTAGAAGTATTGATAAGTATCTGTTCCACAGGACGATGCTCAACTTGCCGTTTGAATAGTGTGCACATTGTAAAGGGCTAATCGTTAGGCAAGTTCTTGCCCCCATTCATCTTACGTTCATGAAATTCCTCATCGTTTCCCTTCGCTATCTTGGTGACTGCCTCTTGGCTGCTGCTTTGGCACCAGCACTAAAAGCTCGCTTCCCCGATGCCCAAATCGACATGCTCACCTTTAAGGACAACGCTCCCATTCTGGAAGGCATTCAGGATATTAGTCATGTAATAGGTGTTGAACATCACCCCAATAAGTTTGTACAAGCCTGCAGCCACCTTGCATCTTGGAACAAATACGACTGGGCATTAATTACTATGAATAGTACCCGCACAGTTCTATATGGTTACTTTGCAGCAAAGCATCAAGTGATGGTGCGTCCGTATCCATCTCTAGAGGAACTTTGGAAACGAATTCTGATTACAGATCAAATAGATTTTGTCGGCGGCCAAATCCTTGAACGCACACAACCTCTTCTCGGACCATTTTTCAAGGGAACAGCTCCTCAACTCTGTCCTATTCATCCTGATCGGGAATTATCGACCGACCTTCAAGCAAAGTTACATATGCTTGGGTCGTACGTCGTATGCCAATGTAATTCTCGATACCAAGACAAAAATTGGGGCATAGAAAAGTGGATCGAACTAGCACACCTGCTTATGACAGCCGGATATGGCATTTGTTTTACAGGAGGACCAGGAGATGTTGACTATCTCCTCAAAATTACTGAAGCGCTTCCTCCCCAAAAAACCTTCATTGCGGCGGGTCATGCCAGTTTTGGACAGACCTCGCGAATCATCATGGGGGCAGCCGCCTATATTGGCGTTGATACAGCAACCTCTCATATTGCTGCAGCTACGGGCATACCCTGTGTGTGTCTTTATGGCCCAACGCCTGTCGATGCATGGGGTCCAGCGCCTAAATGCGGCCAATCAACACCTTATTCCAATGATTTAGATATTCAAACAGTAGGCAACGTCACCATTGTGCGACGAGATAACACAGGTATCCCTTGCTCAGGCTGTACTCGACATCTCTGCGCTCACTACAACCCGCCTCAACTATCACGTTGCATGCAGAGTATTTCTGTAGAGAAAGTTTGGAACGCACTCTGCTGCCATACACCGATAGGCTCTACATTGCTTTAATCTCAGTGCGATGAAATACTCGCACTGAAGCAAAAACACCTGCCAAAAGAAGCACCATACCGACACTCATTAATGTTGTAGGCAAAGCCTGTCGCATAATGTGTGCATAGACCACTGCAAAGATCGTTTCAAAAATAATCATTTGACCGCCCAATGCGGGAGTCAATCTGCGACTCATATCATTCCAAAAACAAATGGCAAGCCAAGAGCACACGATCCCCAAAAATAATACGCCGATAAAAAAATGTGTCGGCGTAGGTTCCCAGAGTGAAGTTGAGGACTCCGTCATGGCGGCATAAACTGCCAAACCGATGGCTGCTGTCGGCAGTGTTGCAGCACCTTGAGCTGCCGTCCAAAACATTGGAGAAATTTTCGGATGCGCAATTAACCAATTCGCATTGCTGATTGGGTACCAAGTCCAAACCAACAAACTTAAAAATGCATAGAACACACCCAGCCAGAATCCTGCCGGAGGTTCATTGGAATTTGCTAGGAAGTAACTGAACTCCGTCCAGTTGAGGCAAACCATACCGGCAGCCACCAAGCTGAGTGGGAAGACGAGACTACTCCAGGGTACTCCTGCCCCACACCGCCTTGCTGAAGAATTTGCCACAATGGCCACACTGATTGGAATTACCGCAGTAAAAGCACCCGCAATCGGCGCGCCAGCCAATTGAACTGCAGAAGCCAACAGCCAATAGAAAAAAAGATTTCCCACCACGCCTAAGGCAGTAGCGCTAATCCAATCTTTTCTAGAAACTTGAGTCAGATACTTTCCGTTAAAAACCAGAAGTACTGCCGAAAAAAGACCAAAAATCGTGTATCTGGCCAGCGCTATCAACATCGGGTCATATGTAGAGAGCCACAGCGGGATGATGTAGACAAGCCCCCACAGAGCACAAGCGATGATGCCGAAAATGATCCCGATGAACATGAAACAGACTCAGTTCTCTTTCGAAAACTGAAGAGTATAAAGATGGTTGTATAACCCGCCTTTGGCAAGCAACTCTTCATGCGTACCAATTTCGGCGATACTGCCATCCTTCATCACAATAATGCGGTCAGCATTGATGATGGTTGACAAGCGATGTGCAACAACAAATGATGTACGTCCCTTAAGGAGCGTATCCAGCGACTTCTGAATGTGCTTTTCACTTTCCGTGTCCAAAGCACTCGTTGCCTCATCCAAAAGTAAGATGGGTGCGTTCTTAAGAAATGCTCTGGCGATAGAAACACGCTGCCGCTGCCCACCAGACAAATGGTTGCCATTGGGTCCCGCTGGAGAGTCCAACCCTTCCGGCAGGGTTTTGATGAAATCTGTCAATGCTGCAGCCTCTGCTGCAGCTTCAATTTGCTCCCGAGTCACCTTGTCACGACAGCCATAAGCAATATTGTTGGCTATTGTGTCATCAAAAATTGTTACATCTTGACTGACAAGGCCTATTTGCTTACGCAAACTCTTGAGAGTGAGCTCACTCTGCGCGATGCCGTCGAAGTAGATCTCACCTTCAGTAGGAGCCCAGAAGCGAGGAATCAAATTGATGAGGGTCGATTTACCTGCTCCGGACGACCCAACTAATGCAATCATTTCCCCAGGCTTCACTGATAAAGTGAAATGGCTAATCGTTCTCTTATCCTGATCAGGATAAGCAAAACCCACGTCACAGAACTCTACTGCACCACTATAGTTTTCAAGCGTCCTTGAACCAGTATCTTTTTCTGGCAGTTCATCAATTACGCGGAAAAGACTTTCTGCCGCCGCGGTCATTGCGGCTGTCGTACCGTTGACACTAGAGAGTTTGCGGATCGGCGGCAATAAAAGAAGCATTGCAGCCAAAAACGTCGTGAACTCCCCAACCGTAAGCAATCCCATGTTAGCCTGCATCAAGGCGAACACGATAACGATCGATACTCCCGCCATTGAAGCGAATTGAGTGAGCGGTGTTCCTGCGGAGTAAACCTTCTGCGCTTTCAATGTAAGTGACCGCAGTCGTTCATTGACATCACGGAAACGAGCGATCTCGTAGTCATAACCATCATAGACTTTAACCACCCGCTCACCACTGTAACTTTCCTGAATTGTGCCGATCAGCTCGCCAAATGTTTGCTGAGTCTGCATTGTCAAACGCTTGATATGTCGATTCACCCATTTGAGAATTAAGGCAATAACTGGACCAACGATGAAGGTAACTAATGTCAGTAACCAGTTATGCCAAAAAAGCACCCCAAGAAGGCAGACGATTTGAATGGAATCACGAATGATGATAGTGAGTACACCTGCTGCATTGGTCAGAGCTGTGGAAGCTTCATTGATGAACTTAGCCTGCACTTCTGCGCAACGATACTTCATAAAGAGATCATCTCCCCAATGAAGAATCCGCTCGAACATCAGTGTTCGTAGTTCAAGCATCACCCCCTGAGCAACTCGTACCAAAAGGAACTGACTAAGGTACTGAGTTCCGCCGTGAAGCACTGAAATTCCAAGTAAGGCAACAGGAGCAAGGTAAACAACCACCGCATCCTGTTGGTAGAAAGCCATGTCTGTCAGCTTGCCAAGCACCAAAGCAATCAAAGAAGACGCTCCACCGCCCGCAATCATGGCCAATGCAGCCCCTATGATGTACTTTTTATAGGGTGGAAGATATCGGAACAATCTGAGCAGTTGCGGATTGCCTAATATGGGAATGTACTTAAAGTTCACTTTCAATACGGCGGGATCAAGACCAATGCGCCATGATACTAGGAAAAGAGTTAATTAACAGCTATCTTTTAATTTTCCAACACTCATGATTTGAAATGTCCAGTCAAGCATCGTTTACGTCTCGTCATCAGACACCAGCAATCGGTATCGCATGCCACTCACTCAGACTTGATGGGGGTATGGGAAGGTATTCCCTTGCCTTAGTTAAAGGCCTTAATGAACTAAATATTGAACCAGTAGTTTTTACTAAGAAGATAGATGAGAACGCAACAACTAATTTAAGATTTAAATTGGAATTAATAAACTGTCGATGGCTGCCAACCAAACTTCGCGACTACTTCTATAATTACCGAGTAGAAAAAATATCTAAAAAATACAATTTAGATGGAATTATTTCATGCAACAGATATCCCAGAGCCAGTATTTGCATCTGTGGCGGAACGCATAAGGGGTATCTAAATGCCATAAAAAGAAGACCGTCTTTTTTTGATAGGAAAATGATCAGTCTCGAAGAAACATTTTACCAAAGAGGTAAATTAATTGTTGCTCACTCCAACGGAATGGCTGATGAAGTTCACAATCTTTATAATATACCTACATCTAAAATAACTACGATTTACGCACCATTCGACACGTCAAAATTCAATAATTCACCCGCAAACCAATCGGACCGCTTAAATTTCTTCCATCTCAACGGGATTCCAGAAAAGAATACTGCATTTTTAATTCCATCAGCTGGCAACCATTATGTTAAAGGCTTAGATTTTCTCGTAAAATTTTTCAACCAAACTAACTTACCTATATCATTAATAGTAGCCGGGCGACCAATAAAGGCTTCTAGAAACGTTTTCTATATAGGTTTTCGGCATGACATGGAAGTGATTTATAAATTTGTAGATTATCTCATTTTATCATCTCGATACGAAGCCTTCGGGATGGTTGCTATTGAGAGTATATTAAGTGGCACTCCCGTTATCCTATCAAAAAATATATTTTCCAATGAAATAATCCACCCTGAAGCCAAAATATTATTTGATGGATTGAACGAAAGATCTCTTGAAACAGCCATTACTGCAGCCATTCAGCATAAACACAAACTCAACAATCCATTGCAATATATTTTATCTCCGGACACCGAAGAAGAACATGTAATTAAAATTCTTCAAGCAGCTCACCTCTTTTAATTCTCGTCTAACATCTCGATGAATAATTTCTATATCACCTGTCGCATCCCTAATCATGTCGGCGATTGTTGCATGGCTTTGCCGGGGCTACGACTTCTTGAGGCAAGTGGCCTCACCCCTGTATTGACAGGCAAACGCTGGGCCGAAGATCTTCTAGCCGGCACAGGCTGGCGATTTGAACCTATTGAAGGTCATGTCACAGAAGACCTTGATCGCATACGCAATATTGCACGTCGTTGGGGAGGACATCCCAAAGGGCTGCTCTTCCCCAACTCATTTAGTTCAGCTCTTCTTTATCGTATCGGGGGTATTCACAGTGCGGGATTTCCCACAGATTTTCGCCGTATTCTGTTAGATAAGGTTGTACCCGAACCTAACACGGTGATGCATGAAGTTGAACGGTTCTTCAGACTTGCTCATGAAGCACTTGAAGCTTGGGATATTAAACCAGCCTGGGATAAGGTACCGCCAAGCCTTGGTCTCAAACCACTCAAACGTCATGAAGCAGGGGCTAGAAATTTGATAGCGCAGTGCGGCATTCCAGCCAACTATGCACTTCTTGCACCAATCGCTCGAGGGCTTCACCACGGGAAAGAGAAGCACTGGAAACACTTCAACGAGCTTTGTGGGCCGCTTCGTGATATGGGAATAGAACCAGTTGTCTTTCCTGCCGCCAGAGAGGTTGAATTGGCAAAAGCTGCCTGCCCAGACGCCAAAATTTGTCCTCCGACGTCACTCGGCACCATCGCAGCGCTTGCAAAACATGCACGTGTAGTCATTGCCAACGATTCCGGCATGAGCCATGTAGCTGCAGCGGTCGGCGCCAATCAGATTACATTGATCGGCGTTACAAACCCAGCTCGCACACGTCCGTGGAACCCTAGGGCTATTGTCCTGGGCAGCGAAAATGGATGGCCGACTGTGGATGAAGTTTTAGGCGCAATGAAGAAAATCGTGAATGCGTCATGAAAGCCAGCATCATTTTGTCTACTTATAATCGCCCTCAAGCATTGCTGACAGTGCTTGAAGCATTGAAGCTGCAGACAATTCAAGACTTTGAAGTTTGCATTGCTGATGACGGCAGCACGAAAGATACTCAACAAATCATTGAGAATTTCCAGCAACAGTCAGCCTTTCCAATACTGCATGCCTGGCAAGATGACCGAGGATTTCGTGCTGCATCTGCTCGCAACAATGCCGTCCGGATGAGTTCTGGCGATTACCTTTTATTTCTTGATGGGGACTGTATTCCCCGCCCGAACTGGATTCAGCAACACCTAGCACTCTCAGAAAAACATGCATTTGTTGCGGGCAATCGAGTTTTGTTGGATGAAACACTGAGTCATGCAATTGAAACACACAGAATCTCTTTTACAGATCTATTCGGTTTAAACGTTTTAAGACACAAAGAACACATCAATCGCCTTATACCGCTTCTTAAAATCCCATTGGGATCAATGCGCAAACTTAAACCAACATCATGGGCAAAAGTTCGAACTTGCAACTTAGGGGTTTGGCGGCAGGATTTTTTAGCTGTCAATGGATTCGATGAAGCCTATGAAGGTTGGGGATTTGAAGACTCCGACCTAGCGATCCGTTTGATCAATCTTGGGATGCAGCGCAAACTTGGTCTTTTCGCAACGACTGTCTTTCATCTGTATCACCGTGAAAATGATCGCCATTTAGCAGACATCAATCGTCAACGTCTCGAGCAACGGCTTCAAAATAAAATCATTCTTCCTGAGAAAGGTTTGCTTTAACCATTTCTTCGGCAAGTACTTTAGTTTTCTGCGTGATGAGGAGCCCTCCCAACATGCGGGCAATCTCTTCCACTCGCTGGGCTGGGGCGAGTTCTCTCAAATAGCTCACAGTCTCAATACCGTCAGAAACCTTCTCTACTTTGAGATGATGGTCGCCGCAAGCAGCTACTTGCGGCAAATGCGTCACGCAAAGCACCTGCCTCGTCTGCCCAAGCTGCTTCATCATTCGGCCAACCACCTCACCTGTAGCACCCCCTACGCCACTGTCGACTTCGTCAAAGATAAGCGTCGGGACGCTTGTATTACGGCTGGTTAATGTAAAAATCGCAAGTCCAATGCGAGACAGCTCCCCGCCGGACGCCACCTTAGCCAAGGGACTAACATCGACGCCAGGGTGGCCTGCCATTAAGAATTCGCACTTTTCAACGCCGACTTCACTGCGCGAAATGGGGACAAGGTTTACTTCAAATCGTCCTCCCTTCATGGACAGCGTTTGCATTTCATTCGTAACCGCCTTGGCGAAACGTGCTGCCGCTTCTCGACGAAATTTTGTGAGGCCTTCCGCTGCTGCATCCAAGATTGCTCTTGCCTCAGCTTCTTCAGCCCTCAAAGCATCCAGATTTTCGTCGTTCTGCAGCTCCTCCAAACGACGCTTATTTTCAGCCTCAAAGGCATAAAGCACTTCCGGTTCAGTACGATACTTTCGTGCCATCGTAAAGTATTTGGATATGCGTCGATCTACTTTCTCAAAACGATTGGAATCCGCTTCTGTCTTATCCAGGATCCGTTCAAGATCGTGTGCCGCATCATCAATCAGCTCAGCTGCCGTAGTCAGAGTTTCACTGACACCTTTGAGACGTTCGTCGTAATTAGACAAATCATCAACACGAGATTGCGCACGTGAAACCAAATCAGACGCCGAATCTTCACCTTGGGTAAGCCAATCAACAGACGCAGTGAGACCTTCAATAATAGAAACGCCGTGGGAAAGTCGAGTATGTTCTTCGTTAAGCGACTCCCACTCTCCCTTTTTAGGCGCCAACGTGGAGAAATCCTCAAGCAGCCAGGTGAGCTGCTCGATTTTGGCGGTACGAACCTCTGCACTAGAGCTCGCTTCCTCAAGGCGTTTGGCCTTGGCGTTCCAAGTCGCGAAAGCTTTTTTAACCGCCTCAAGCTGCGCTGTGTTTTCTGCATAAGCGTCAAGCAGCTTCAATTGATTCTGCGTCTTTAAAAGAAGCTGATGCGCATGCTGCCCTTGTATATCAACTAAAGTGTCGCCAAGCTCCTTCAGCTGCGAGAGCGTCACCGTAATGCCATTGATCCAGGCACGTGAGCGTCCGTTTTTATCGATGCTGCGGCGTACAAGCACTGTTGACGCACTGGAATCCTGCAAATCATTGGTTTCAAGCCACCGAAGAGCCTCTTCCGAAGGCATGAATTCAGCAATGATATTGGCTCGTTCAGCGCCCTTACGAACCATATCGGCATCAGCTCGGGCTCCGCGAATCAATTGAATTGCATCAATCAAAATGGATTTACCGGCACCGGTTTCTCCAGTCAAAACCGTGAAGCCCATAGAGAGATCAAGCGAAAGCTGATCAACGATGACGAAATCTTTAAGGTTGAGCGTTGTAAGCATCGTAAGAGCTTCCTTCAGCCACTGATCTGCTCGTGGTGCTTCACACTGGTGGGTGAATAGTTCCACTTCAATTTTCGGCGGAGCAAGTCGTAATAGTCGTAACTGAGTGGATGAAGAATCTCCATCACACGTTCCGAGCGCTGAATGCGAAGCATGTCACCCGGTTCGACGTCACAGAACTCCTGCATGTCAAAATACGCTGTTGCATCACGAGCGTTTACAAGTTCGATTTCAATGCGCTTTGAGGACGGCAATACGATGGGACGATTGGAAAGCGTATGCGGAGCGACCGGCACCAATACAACGGCATCCATAGAAGGATGCAAAATGGGACCGCCGGCAGCGAGTGCATAGGCGGTTGACCCCGTGGCGGTCGAACAGACAACACCGTCTGCCGACTGAGCACTCATCTGCTTCCCGTCGACATAGATGATGAAGTCAACCATGCCTCCGGCACGGCCATGGCTGAAACCAATATCGTTCACTGCAACATTGCGAAAGATTTCTTGCCCATTGCGAAACACCACGCCTTCGAGCAGATGACGTTGGTCTGCTGAACATTCTCCGGCCAGCATGGCAGGCAGCACCCTGTCCATATCGTCAAGCACAACGTCGGTAATGAAGCCTAGACGACCGGCATTTACACCAATCAATGGACAATGGGAATCCGCAATCTGTCGAGCGACACCAAGCAATGTTCCATCACCACCCAGTACCACGGCCACGTCGCTGCGACGTCCCAACTCAGGGCGAGGGAAGCCTCCATCAGGATTACCGAGAGCTTGAGCCGCGCGTTCCTCTAAAAGGACCTTGCATCCCGCACGACGAAGCACACTCACCAAATGTTCAAGGGGTTCACTGAGATTTTCAGTTGGTTTGACGAATACGCCGACGGTTTTCATAGCTGATATCCAGAGGCTCAAAGTTCACCAGAATAGTATTTCAGAAAATAGTATTTGACGTATTTATTCATTGTGTAGAAAGCGTGATTGATACTGAAGATGAAACCCGCACGACCGTCAAGCACACCGCCATTGATGAAATAGACCTTGAGAAAAGCCCATATTGGGCGAAGCATGATGTCCTTCACGAAGGAAACGTTCCGGCCCTCTTCAAGATACTTTTCTGCCGAAAGTTCGGTGTACGTATTGAACTTATTGAAATAAAGTTTCCAACTCCGGTAGGGGTAGTGCGTGAGACCTGTACCGCCGAGGCGTTTTTTCTCACAATTCACACGAATTTCTTCATGCACACGTCCGTATACCTTGACTGACGTCTTAGGCACCATGCGGCAAACCCAATCGGGTCGGAGAATCCCATGTGTAGCATGAATATGCCGAAAAGCGTTGTGCCTCTGCACGAAGTATGCACATCTCGATCCGGACGCCGCATCCTGCAGCTGTTTGGCCAGATCCGGGGTTACGCGCTCATCTGCATCAATCAAAAAAATCCATGGACCTGCAGCCTGCTCAATACCAAAATTTTTCTGCGACGCCCAGTCCCCGCCGAGACTTCGAGAGAAGACCTTCGCCCCAAGTTGTCGGGCCGTTTCCACTGTACCGTCGGAGCTGCCGTCGTCCACGACGATCCACTCGTCGGCGAAACTGCAGCTTTTAAGACACGCTTCAATGTTATGCACTTCATTGCGCGTCAGGAGCACAACAGAAATTCGCTTAGCGTTTTTCTCGTTATCTTCGACCACGTTGTGCCCTCATACAGTGTATTAAGTGTGTATTCAAAGAAAAGGCTCCGTGGCCTGATGTCGCCAGACGGAGCCCTGTCTTTAGTTTAAAGGCTGATTAGTCTTCTTCAACGTCAGCTACTGCCACGGCGTGGAAGCCCGCATCAACGTAGCAGATGTTGCCGGTAATGCCGCTCGCCAGATCAGAGAGCAGGAAAGCAGCAGTATTGCCCACTTCCTGAATGGTCACCGTACGACCGAGCGGCGCATTCTTTTCCATCACACGCAAAAGCTTGCTAAAGCCCTTAATGCCGGATGCAGCGAGCGTCTTGATCGGACCGGCGGAAATGGCATTGGCGCGAATGCCTTCACGGCCGAGTGACTGAGCCAGATAGCGCGTTGACGCATCAAGCGCTGCCTTAGCCAAACCCATCGTGTTGTAGTTTGGAACGGCACGCTCTCCGCCCAGATAAGTCAGCGTAAGGCAAGACGCATTGCGTCCCTTCATCATCGGCAGGAAGGCCTTGGCCAGGGCCGGGTAGGAATACGTTGAAATATCAAGCGCAGTGTGAAAAGCGTCGCGAGAGAAACCTTCAAGGAAATCGCCGGCAATTGACTCACGAGGAGCGTAGCCGATGGAATGAACGAATCCATCGAGCCCACCCCACTTTTCCGTGAGCGTCTCAACAACGGCAGCAATCTGATCGTCTTTGGTAACGTCCATCGGAAGCACGATATCGCTGCCAAACTGCGCGGCAAATCCCTTCAGGCGTTCTGCGAAGCGTTCATCGGAATACGTAAAAGCCAGTTCAGCACCTTCACGATGACAAGCTTCGGCGATGCCGTAGGCGATGGAACGGTTGGAGATAACACCCGTGATCAGGAGCTTTTTGCCGGTCAGGAATCCCATGTTGGTCCTCTTTTAATAGGGATGGGAAAAACGCTGTCGTTATGATTGGCAGCGGGGTCTCCCCCATCAATATGAAATTGGAGTGCAGACGGCGTCAGCACTCGTAATGCTGCCCGCCATTTTAAGCGGGCAGTCTACCGCTCGGATAATTTCCCCTTAAATACGCACATCCAAACGGACGAACGGCCAGCAGAGTGAATTAAGGAATGCGCAGTGACTGCCCAACGTTCAGGCGACTTGTCGTAAGCCCGTTAAAACTCATCAGGTCAGCAATAGACACGTTGTGGGCCGCAGCAATGGAAGTGAGCGTATCTCCAGAACGAACGCGGTATCTGCGGGGTTCACTAGCACTTACTACTTTGGAAGCTGATGCAGGAATCACCAGACGCTGACCAATTGAGAGTCTTGAACTTCTCAATCCATTGGCACTTCTCAGCTTTGCCACGGTTGTACCGTAGCGCTCAGCAATCGACGTAAGCGTATCTCCAGAGACCACGCTATGCACTGTGGTTCTCGGGCTCGCTGCCGTTGCTGGTGCGGGCGGTGCTTTAGGCGCATCGCTCTCCGGAATCTCTAACCGATCGCCCGCCTTCAGAGCATTGGAGGTAAGCCGATTTAAGCGCTTTAGCTTCACAACACTCACGCCGTACCGATTGGCAATCGAAGTAAAGGTGTCCCCTTGTTGAACGACATAGGTTGTCGTTTCTTCCTCGATAGGTTCACCCGACTTTGGAATGCGCAGTCGCTGTCCGGCTCTGATGGTATTGGAGCTCAATCGATTCGTCGTTTTAAGGGATGCCGTCGAAACGCCGTAGCGCTTGGCAATAGACGCCAGCGAATCACCGCGCTTTACCGCATAAATAATGTGTCCAGAAGAGGATGGTGCCGAAGTTTTAGCCGCAGTACGAATCGGTTCACGCGCAACATTGGGCACCGTGAGCACCAAACGCTGCCCGGAATGCAGACGATCTGAGCGAAGTCGGTTGCCCTGTACGATTGATTTCACCGTAATGTGCCAACGGCGCGCAATGCTCGACAGTGTGTCGCCCGAACGCACACGATAAGTGACACGGCGCCAAGTCGTAAGCGGCGAAAGGCGAAGCTTCGCATCTGCTTCTTCCGCAGCGATGTCTGTCTGCTCATCTGCATCCGCGAGAACAAGCAGCGTGGAATTCGGAAGCACTTTGCGGCCAGCAGGGATACCATTCACCTCACGCAGGAACGATTCCGTCATGCCAGAGCGTTCAGCCACAGAAGCCAGCGTATCCCCTGCCTGCAGGCGATAGGTTGTCCACCGTGAAAGCGGCTGTCCAGAATCCATCCAGCTTGCGAGATTGTCGACGAAAAAGTCAAGACGATCTGCCGGCAGAAGCATCACATTGTTGTGCGATGCCACAATGACCGGAAGCTTAAAGCTCGGGTTGAGCTGCCGGAACTCCGCTTCAGACATGCCGGCCAGTTCCGCCGCCGTTTTAAGGTCAATATCGCGAGGTTTTGTAATTCGTACAAAGAAGGGCTCGTTGCCAACGTCGGGCAGTTCAATGCCATAGCGGCCCGGATCCTTCACGATGCGCTTGATAGCCTCCAGTTTTGGAACGTAGTTGGCCGTTTCTCGAGGCATTTTCAAATGCGCGTAGTCTGTTGCCTTGTGGCTCCGTTTGGCACGCTCTACAGCACGCCGAACACTTCCTTCACCCCAATTGTAGGCAGCGAGCGCCAACTGCCAGTCATTAAACATCCCGTGCAGATATTCGAAGTAGTCGAGTGCCGCCCGAGTGCTTTCCAATACATCGTTTCGGTCATCGCGCCAGAGGTTTTGTTCAAGCGCATAATCCGCGCCTGTTGCCGGCATGAACTGCCAAAGGCCGGACGCTTTTGCGCGAGAAAGAGCTTCGGGCTGGAAGGCGCTTTCTACAAAAGGCAAAAGTGCAAGCTCCATTGGCAGTCCGCGAGACTCCACCTCTTCGACGATGTTGTAGAGATATTGACTCGCACGCATCGCCATGCGCTGCACATACTCCGGATCCTTAGCGTAATACGTCGTCCACCGATCCACCAAAGGCGAATTCAGTTCCGGAATACCAAAACCTCCGCGAATTCGATCCCAAACGCTGGCGGGCACTGCGGACTCACGCTCCAAAGCCGCTTCCGTTAACGCAGTCTCGACCACAGTCCCTCCAGCAGATGCATTCGTTTGGGCATCCTGAGGAGCATCCTCCGCAAAGGAATAAGTCGGATGAACCGCCGCAGTTGCTATGAAAAGCGCGACAGACAATTGAGTAAGGGCAGATCGAAAAGACGACGGGTTCATGAGCGGAGAACTTCCGGAACAGTTAACGGGCGTAAGGCCTGCATAATCCGTTAATCTTAATGCTTGTAATGCCTCGGACTTCCGTCATCCGGGCATTTCTGCCTGCTTCAATCTTCTGCAGCGGGCAAGTTTCCGCAACGAGTTGTTAACTGCACCTATGTTCCAGCGCTTTTTTGGGCGCTCCGAGCGCCCTGACAAGGGCGCGGGAGCTCTGCCTGCACGTCTTACGTTTGACGGGTTCCTGCGCACATCGCCAGGCCGACTGCTCCTTGAATGGGAAGCTGAAGCCTACGATGAATTGACGGTTGATGTCTTCGGCAGCTGCGCGCTGCAGATCGGCATGCCCGAACTCAACACGCTTGCCGAAAATCGTATGCAGTCAAAGTGGCTGATCGAACTGCAGAGTACGGTTTCCGTTTCCGCCGACGTCTTAAGCGGAGATCTCGGCTGCATCGTCGCTGCGCCGGAGCTCTTGCCTATCGCTGATGAATCGATGGATCTAGTGACGCTTCCGCACGTGCTGGAACTTTCCCCTAACCCTCAGCAGGCACTTCACGAAGCCGTTCGAGTGCTCGAACCTGAAGGCCGGCTTATTCTTACCGCCTTCAACGGCGCAGGCTTTTGGTGGATGCGGCAGCAGACTGTCCGGCTCGGCGCCAAGCCCTATTTGCCTACCGACATGGCGCCGATTCCGCTTCGACGCCTCAAGGACTGGTTTGCGCTTCTCGGACTGGAAATTGACCGCGGACGCTTTGGACTTTATCGTCCAGGATTTCGCAGCGCACGCCGCCTTCATGCTTGGGAGTGGCTTGACAAAGCCGGCGACAGATGGCTGCCGCAATGCTCAAATATTCTTTTGCTCTCCGCTGTTAAGCGGCGTCCCGGAGCGAGAATCGTCAACTGCAGCGAATTTGCCAATATTCCAGCTAAAGTACCGACCTCAGGCGTGCCGGCCGCCGGCCGCGTCTCGTCAACTTTCTCCCCAACCTCCATCACACCGTCCGCACCAATTGCGGAAAACCATAAAGCACCATGACTCAAGCACC
>OGRE01001189.1_pt1 | contig 23657 bp, 29 predicted proteins | sample 1553421 | NCBI WGS metagenome assembly OGRE01 (sample SAMEA2580076, study PRJEB22360) | human gut metagenome | biome: human gut; feature: human-associated habitat; material: faeces | place: Denmark | collected 2008/2010 | reverse complement strand
AAGTGAGCCTCGGTGATTTTTTTGCTTGCATTCTTGAAATTGTATAAAAATATGAAGAATGTTAAAAATGTTTAAAATTTGGGCATAACTCGAAAAGGTGCAAAACCAAGCACCTTTAATGTGGAAAACTTTTTAGTTTTATGTACCTTGTTGATATGGCTTTTCGTTGATAGTAAATTATATCACAAAAATGACTGCATTCCTACCTTTCGGTTAGAATGCAGTCGTTTTTTTATTTAGGCTGTTTTTTACAGCTCCTTTAAATGCCGTTTAAAATCGTTTAATTTGCGTTTTAATTGATTAGTAGTGTAACTTTACATTTTTAATTAAAATGCGATATAATACAATTTTATGCATTTGATTTATTAGCATAAACATTATCGTACAATATATCATCATATACTTTTTGAGCTTGTCTTCCCAAGTCACTATAGTCATAACCATTTTCATCCCAACAATCAGGATTCATAGCAAGCCAATCCGAAAAAGCTACAAGAGCATCTCTTACTGAATCTGAGTTTAATATTTCATCTGCATTTGGAATGTGATTTTTAACAAATTTTTTATTTTTATCATTTATTATAATCATAATATAATATCCTCTCCGAATGATGTAGCTTGAACAATCAATTTGTCTTTTACGCTATATACGAAAGAACAACTTTTACCAGTAATTTTTATGCGTTCATCCAAATATTCCTTACCATTCTTTTTCATATTTTTAAAAAACGGTTCTGAAATTTTTCTGGGATTGGCAATACTATCTTTAAGTTGCTCTATGGTTGTACCTAATCGCATTCCTTCTTGACTTGTTGAGGTTTGACCTAACACTCTGTCAATAAAATGCGTAGAGAAGTCTGTTATTTCATAATTTATGTCATTACTAATTTTCAGACCAACAAGCTCATCTTTAATTTCTTTGGCTTTAATTTCATATAAATCAAAACCTACAAAGGAGAAATATCACCTTTATTAACAGCTTTAACATATTCCTGAAGAAGTGCATACCGCTTACTATCATTATACTTCACATTATAATAATCTGCAAGAGTTTTAATGCTATTTATGTTATGCTCTTTACTCCAATCAAAATAATGTTTATTTGCAGAGCTAACCGCCTTTTGTGCCGTACTCCTGCCAAAACCAATTTAGATGCTAACAATCCTTGTTGTTACGAACTTGATTTTCCCCTCCATATTCCTGTTCTATAGTCTATACTATATATTCCTGTTCCCTTTTAATCTCTGCCATTCATTCAATATTGTATTTCCTATCATATCGCCTAACATACAGCCAATTCCATTATGAATCATATCATCCCATTCAAATAGTCCGCATTTGAACACTAATTGGCAACATTCAATTACTACCGATACAAAAAATCCATATAAAAAAGCTTTTTTAATCTTCAATTTTTTTCCAAAAACAAAAGGTAATAATGCGCCCATTGGTAATAGCAAGATAACATTTAATAAATTTTCTATCAACAATTCTCTCGCATCATTTCCAAATAGAATTTCTTTCCATGACCACAAAGGCATGAGCTTATAGCTACGTATTGATGATTCCCTTGTGAATACCGTCGAGCCCAACACAATCCCAAGATATATTGCAAGTAATAATATAGCTACTGCCTGTTGTTTAAGTATTTTGTGTTTATACACACTTATTGCAAGTATTCCTGATATAAATATTAATATAATACCAAAGCATACAGTTTCTTCTTTTGTCCAAGCTTTATTATACGTTATGATAATCTGATAAATATCCAAATATTTCTCCTATTACAATTATTTATAATCCTATCTACATAAATTATTACCGGAGCTTAAACACCGTTTAATTTATATAATCTTTTACCGAACTTCTCTTTTTTTTACAAATCCATGACACATTTCTTTTACAAATCTAAAACTCTCTATATCGCAGATAGAATCTATGCCAAAGTATACCGCTCCGCATACTATTGACACCCACGCTGCATTTACAATCCATGAAAAATAATTTTCAATATCCGGTAAAATATTATTAATCAAAAATACAGAACTTACCATAACAAATAAGTTTTGTATCCATCTTCTATATGTCTTCCATGGTTTTCTTCCTAATATATTCCAGTTTGCATAAATAATAACATCATTTGTTCGATAAAATAGTGCTACAATGGTTCCTATTAAAACTCCATACACACCTATTTTAAATACCAAAACTAATGATACTGTAAGATTAATAGCACTCTCTATAATTGACCTTACCTGTGTCTGTTTAAAATGCCCAGCAAAATTAATGATCTGACTTGATGTTCTTCTCGCATACATCAACACATTCAAAGTTACAAATAGAAGCGGTAAATATTTATCTACATATTGGGCATCTGTGATTCCCTGAGAATATACCCTCATAAACGAAGGAAGCATAATCAATGTTACGGTAAAAAAGAAAAATGAAATGCCTAAATAGTAAGTTTCATATACTTCCTGAAGTTTTAAAAAATAATTTCTGTCCGAATTAAATGCTTGTCCAAGCACAAATTCAACACTGCTGCATAACGTGTCGATAATGTTAGACACACAACTAACAATCAAACTATATAATGAATATACACTAACTGTTTTTAAGTCACAGAATAATGTAAGGACAATAATATCTGTATTATTGAAAATAAGTCCTGATACTTGATGTATAATTACATTTTTACTTTGACTCAACGAAGCATAATCCGGCTCAACAGATAAATCAAGCCATGCATAATGTTTCTTCACATATAACGATATATAAATCATTTGTACCAAGTTCACTACGAAATATGCAAATTGAACCATGACTACATCAAATCCAGTTAACATCAAACCAATTTGAATAAGTTTTGAAGCAACAGAAACTATGGTTGTTGCATTTGTTGTTATATAACTTTTTCCATCTACGCGCAATAAAATTGTAAATTTACCTTGAAAAAAATAGTTAATAACACCTGATGCTCCCTGAAAAAATATAACTGCTACAACTACAAACACAGGTATATCTGATTTTACAACTATAGGATATATTATTGCCAAAGCAATAACTGCTATACCATACAAAATGCCTGTTCGTTTATAATATCGATTTGTTGCAGACATTATTTCACAAGTACGTTTTTTGTCATTAGTAGCAATTGGCGCATACAGTGCCTGTAATGATGCAGTTCCTATCCCGGCCTCCAGAAGTGCAACATAAACAAAAACCTGTCTGATAGAAGACAGCAGCCCATTTACTTCTGATCCATAACTTACAATCATCAATTTAGGAATAATAATTCCAAGCAATAGTGTAATAACTTGGGAAATGACTCCATACCCAAAAATTTTTAGAATTTTTTTCCCTTTACTCATTTTCTACTCCCATATGTTGTTGTAAATACTTTTTATATGGCATTTCAAAATTTACATATTGATAATGTGGTGCAACCTGTTTTTCTTTCGGTTCTCTAAAATCAGTACGATCATATCTTGTCTGCAAATATTTTATATAATCTTTTACAATCATATACTTCTTTCCTTCAAACATAATCTGCGTATAATTCTCAAATATCTCTGCATCATAGGGTTTCGTATTACAAAATGCTCCAAACAATTCTGAATAATGATACTTTTTGCACATTCCATTTTTCTCTACACGTTTTTGAAAAAACTTATAATACTTACTTTTATCCCTAAAGAAAAGTGTAAGCACCATATTTCTTACAATTGCCTTTAACGATTTTCCCTTTATTTTTCCAATACTAACTACCTGTGACATCTTCCAAAGAAATATATCCTCTTTCCGTTTATAATTATCTGGTATTTTATCATAAACAGTAATATCTAAGAACACACCAGACACTGCACCATCATTTTGAACTATTGTAGTATTATCATTAACAATCTTAGTAAATAACGACCAATATGTATCTGAAAGTTGATAATTATGAACCGAAAATCCTTTTGGAAGTTCCTGTTTTATAACAGAAAGAAACTTATTATAATTCTCTCTCGTCATCATTAAATCCACATCATCATCCCAAGGTAAACATCCCTGATATAAATGAGCTCCTACAACACTTCCTCCACAAAGTGAATATTGAATATTATGTTTATGACATATTTGATCGACTATATTTAAAATTTCTATGCACTTTATTTGTATATTTCTTATATCTTCTTTCATATTATCACTAAAACCATCCAACTAACATTATCACTTTTTCTTTCCAATATATACGTTTCGATGACATAATTTGCCATCTATTTCTCATAATCATTTTTATAGCTTTGATTTATTAAGCTCTGTATACATTTTCTACATACTTTTCCACATTATATACAGGAACAATAATACTAATTTTCTTCATCATTAATCCTCTACTTTAAAATTAAATACCAAATTCTCGTTTTCCAATAAATTTCTTTATTAAAAAGTGCTGAAACAGCATTTCTTTTAATAAAATGTCTCATTTCTATAAGACATTTTTGAATTTTCTTTTTTTCACTCTGTTCAAGTTCCAACGATTTTCTACATGCTTCTGTATACTTCAAAGTACAAACATCTAATAAAAAAGCAAGACTATGTTCTTTTAATTCCGGATATTTTCCAACTGCATCTTGATACATTTGGTAATGTGCTTCAAATGAATCTGCCAAACTATTTATACTTAGTCCACCATGCGTTGCACTTCCTTGACGAACAAGATTTTTATAATAAGGCTGATGCACAACCACTGCATTTTGAATTTTTTGAACATATTCATTCAAAAAGAACACATCTTCTGATGAATGTAATCCTTCCTTAAACATCTGACCATTTAATAATTCCTTTTTAAATAATTTATTTACAACTCCATGCCTAATAGTTGGTGGCATATCAGAAAATCTATACATCACATCCTTCTGTGTAATAGTCTCATTTTCTTTTGTATTATAACGTCTATTCTCATCTACTTTTCCGTGTTCATCATAATAATCATACCCACATATACATAGATCTGCATTCGTTTCTTTCATGGCTGAGTGCATACTTTCATACATCTCCGGTGCTATCCAATCATCAGGATCAACAAATCCAATATATTCGCCCTTAGCAATTTTTAATCCCGCATTTCTTGCAGCAGATACACCTTTATTCTCCTGATCAATAACAATGATACGATTATCTTTTTTTGAATATTGCTCACATATACTCAGACAATGATCTGGTGAACCATCATTAATCAAAATTATTTCTATATCCTTATAGGTTTGTCGCACTAAACTCTCAATACATTTTGAAAGATATTTTTCTACATTATATATTGGTATTATAATACTTATCATTTTTAACTTTAACCTTTTTTCTTCCTAAACACCATGGCATATATTTCAAAATAAATAAATTAAATGGTGTAATTACACAAATAGAGACCAAAACATCTATCATTGCAAAACCAACTGCAGACCAACTTGTATTTATAATCTCAATTCCTAATTTCCCATATACTACGAACATCAGATCTATTACAATTCTATGTAGTCCATAATACATAAGTGAATTTTTTCCAACTGCAACAAGTATTTTATTATTTTTTAACATTGATATACTTATAACAGCTATTATTCCGCTTATTGCTGCTATCACAAATAAAATCGGATTACCCCAACAATCACTGTACCAATCTACTTTTGTAAAATATTTGTAGTTTAGAGCAGATGCAATGAGACACACCACCACACCAAGACACAAAAGCATATTTGGTTTTGCAAAATATGTAGTAAAACATTTACTAATCTTACACCATTGTCCCAAACACATAAATGCTGTTCCTAAAATCGTTAAATCTGCATTCCATGGCAAATCAATATCAATACTGATTCTATAGAGATAAAAGACTATCAGGGCAATCGCAAATGAAATAAGCCAAAATCTATTTTTCCCATACTTTGAATTTAGAATACTTAATACATACATTGCCTGTTCTGCCAGAAATAAGCACGTAATAAACCATAACAAAGTATACCTATTCTGAATAAGATACTGCTTTGCAATATCTAACACATCATAACTATTACCATGTGTAATAGCCAAAACTCCATTACACAACATTGTTACAATTACAAAAAACAGATAAGGAACCAAAAGTGTTTGAATCTTTTTCTTTAAGAACCTATCATATCTTTCCTTTCTTGAAAAGGTGTATCCCGAAAGGAAAAAGAACAATGCCATATGAAAGGAATAAAACCAAAAGCAAAAATCCCAATGCAGATAACAATGTCCAAACATCACTAATAAAATTCCAATTCCTTTTGCTTCATCAATCCATTGTATACGTTCTTTCATCTTATATACTCCCATTTTATACTCATCATTTGTTTAAAAACTCAATCCAATCAAACTGATCCACCGGTCTTTTTCCATCCCATGTATTATGATCCGTAATAATTCCTACCGATTCTTGATTTTCATATCCTTTAATATAAAAACAACTAGGATGTTTTTTATCGGGCTTATGTACAAACATCACTTTACGGTATGGCAACTTTTCAAAACGATCTTTCACTTCCTCTGTCATACCCTCTCTATCACTATTTATAATCACGATATGTTCCCAGTTGATGCGTTGCTTTCTAGAATTCCACTTTCTTTCTGCCTCTTCTACTGTATCATAATGAACACAAAATACCAGTAAATCTCCTAAATATACAACCGGATATTCTCTATCTCCGATAATTTCCTTATCCGTACATTCAACAAATTTGTCAATGCTCATATAGTACTCTATGTTTTCACACAGTTTTATAAAATCCTGTGCACGAAAGAACAGATTTACTGTTGGAGATTTAAATTCAAGACCTAAATCATGATATAGAATACCACCAGTACAATTTGTAGAAATAATAGTAACATCATCGCAATTCAGCCGTTCACGATTTTTCTGACTTATTTTTTTATGCTTATAATTCCAGACAGTATTACGTAATCTGACCATTACTTTTTTTATTATCATTATAACTTATTCTCCCTAAAATTATTTGTCTACAATATTCCAAAACAGTACCACTGCAATCATAATTGAATAAGTCCATACTTGAATATAAATTTTCTTTATTTTATCTATATAAATTACCTTCGTAGCAGAAAAATATCCTGACAGTAAAACAAATATATTAACACCTATTCTTGACTCCTGTGTCATTACAAAAGCAAAAATCCCATTTACTGTTAGAGGCATCTCCACCCCACCATGCAACACTGAGTGTCCTGCAACAATAAAAATCATACTAAGAATTCTGAGATATTCAAATTTGATTCTCTTACTTTACTAGTCAACATTGTACTCTCTTTTCTAATGATGTTTGAATTATTTTATCAACCTGCTCCGCTGTATCTTGAATTGAATACCCTGCTTTTTTTAATTGTTCTTTTGTATCTAATCTTTCTTTCTCACAAGTTTCTAATATATGTTCTGCCCATACTTTTGTACTTTGATTCAAATCGACATACTCAATTAATCCTGTAATATTTGCATCACTAGATACGGCGTTTGATACCACACAAGACAAACCTGCTGCTTGTGCCTCTACTAAAGTAAATGGAAGTCCTTCAAATAATGATGGCATGACAAGACAATCTAGTGCCGAATACCATTTATTTGCGTCGTCACGAGGCCCTAATAGGACGATTCTATCTTCAAGATTGTATTCTTTAATTTTCTGTTCTACCTGAGGTCTAAGTTCTCCATCACCTACAAATACAAATTTTGCAGTTGCATTCAATTTAGATATTTCTTTCATAATTTTCACTGACATCTCTGGATTTTTTGGCAAGACTAATCGCCCTACACACCCTATTAAATATTCATCTTTTATCCCTATACTTTTTCGACATTCTTCTCTAAACTGTTCATTAAATTCATATGTTCGCAAATTTATTCCATTTTTTATTACAGTAAATTTGCTTTTATCAAACATCCATTTTCCTGCTTCTTCCGAGCAGGCCAATAAATTGGTTGCAATCTTTTCAATATTTTTCCGATTATATTTTTCAGTCAAATAATGAAACCATCTCTTTTTAAATTGCGTATCTGTACTATGCGAATGTATGATTCTTACCGGTACCCCTGCTTTTTTTGCAAATTTCAGCATATCCACACTTACAATATCACAAGTGTTATAATATACCACATCAAAATGATTTTCTTTAAAAAAACTATGCCAAAAAGCTACGTATTTTATGTAATTATGTCTATTCTTAGGCTTAATCCATTTTTTATCTTCTATACACATTTCTGGCCAATCATATACAACTTCAAACTCTTTTGAATGTAAATGTTCACACAGATTTATAATGTACGATTCAACCCCACCTTTGTTATTACTCAATCCAACCATAAATATGCGAATTTTACTCATTTCCATGAAAAAAACCTTTCCCAAAAATACGATGAATTGGCTTCATCAGTTTACTTCTAATTATTGTTTTTTTATCCAACCAACTTTTTCCATACCAATGTATAGAATATGTATTCTCTGTCACAGTTAATATTCCTACTGGATCATCATATGGATTAAAATAATCCATTGGATAAATCACTGCTGAACCAATCTGTTGCTTAGTTCCATTTTGCTCTAGTCCCGCTTTCCTTAATGCTTCCGTATTAAGTATCGGGCAACCTTTCATTCCATGTCTCCCATCTAATAACACGTCATATTCCTTCAACATTTGAGCAACTATCGGATGATTTGCTTCCGCACCAAATCCTTCTCCTGTATTAACATACTTTGGTGTTTCAAAACCAAAAAATGCCCCAGCATCTAAAAGATCATCAAAAGAACGTATTACCTCTACATCTGTATCAAAGTATATTCCTCCATATTCCTGAATAATCTTTAGTCGAAGATAATCTGTTAAAAACGCATATTTTTTCTCTTTGTAACACATTTCAGTATATGGACTCTGATTTACATTAAAATTTTCTTCGTTCCATTCGATTATTTCATAATCTGGGCAATATTTTTTCCAACTTGCAATACATTTCTTTGCTAATTTTGATTTTTCTCCATGCCCAAACCAACAATAATGTATTTTCTTTGGTATCATTTATCAATCTTCCTCTTTCTCTACGCAAAACGCAATATATCCTTGTGTTGCATTCTCTTTTTTGTGAATACTTGCCGGATTTCCTACTACTATAGAATGATCCGGCACATCAAAATTCACGAACGTATTTGGAGCTATCAGTACATCATTACCCACATGGATATTTCCTACTATTGTAGAATTTATACCTATGTATACTTTTTCTCCTATTATCGGACAGCCCTTTCGCTCTCCTCGATTTTCAGCTCCTATCGTACATCCTTTATGTAAATTTACATTTGCTCCAATTATTGCCCCCCAGCGACAGTAATTTCAAATGCATGCCCCAAATAAAGACCTTCGCCTATCTTTGCTTTTGGCGAAATTTCCAGTCCATATTTTTTCGCTTTTATATGCAAACGTATCTTATCAACTATATTTCCTTTTTCACTAACTTTGCGCCACAATTTCATATACTTAATTTGATGAGAAAATCTCATTGTTACAAATGATTTTATCCCATTCTTATACTTCTCTCCAGTCATACGATAATAATCTTTTTTCCATCTATCATTCATAATATTACCCTCTTGCTTTATATTTTATATATACTGTAAGAAGTGCTCCAAACGGTATTGCTAATAATGTATACACTTTTTTCGGTGACTCTTTAATAAAATGACAATTATGACCAATTAAACTACTTGATACATAGTGCACACAATCTCGAAACATTCTCTTTCTTGACTCTGGATATTGCATACTAATTTTTCTCCAAAAAGCAAAACCTCTTGGATTTTTTAAATATTGCTTATACATTGTTCCCGACGATCCATCAGTTTGATATTCTACATTACAAAGTACCTCATTTAAAACAGCTAACTTATAATCATTATCAATCAATCGATATTTATAGGCTAATGCAACATACTTTTCCCCAGCAAATACCGGATAAGGCGGATACCTATTAATAACATCTGTACGATATACTAATTTTTTATCTCCTTTTCCACCTTTAGCATAATATTCTACCAAAGTTGTTTCCCACATATCTTCCGGAAACTTACTTCCTATAATTTCCCCGGTATTCATATCTGCATCTAATCCAATAATTCCTGCATATCCAAAGTCTTTTACTGCTTCCCATTTATTTAGGATTTTCTGAACAGCCTCCTCTGCCAAGCAATCATCAGAATCAATACACATATTTAATTCTGTATCTATATTCTCATACGCAATATTATGTGCTGTATGCATACCACCATTTTCTTTATATATATATCGAATCTCAAATCCACACGATTCGTTTTTCCACTGTTCTACTAACTCCGAAGTATTATCCGTAGAGCCATCATCAATAATAAGCCAAATAAACTCTTTACAATTCTGTTTTTTTAGACTCTCATATGTTCGACCAATTGTATGTGCACGATTGTATGCTGGAGTAAAAATCGTCAATATTGGTTTCATACTTAATTCCTTTCACCTAAATTTTCATATTTTTTTATATAGAAGTTTTCTAATTGTTTTACATTTTGTTCAATATCATAACCTGAATTCTTGATTTCTTGATATGTGTTTTTTCTTTCCTTACCCTTAACTGATAATATTTGACTTGCCCATGTTCTTGCTGATTCTGACAAAGCGATATAATAAACTGAGTCCGTAATTTTACATGCTTCTGGAACTTTTTCAGAAAGGAAACAAGGAAGTCCTGCTGCCTGTGCCTCAACTGCCGCCACCCCTAACCCTTCATAATTAGACGGCATCACAAAAACATCCATAGCTTGCAATAAATTCTGAACATCTGATCTAACTCCAGTCATTATTACATGCTCTGCTAATCCCAATTCATGCATTTTTGCCTCAATATCTTTTCTTAGCTCACCATCTCCTACTAAAAGTAATTTTGCTGATGGATCCATTTTTAAAACTTCATCAAAAATATCCAATAAAAAATGATGATTTTTCGCCCAAGAAAATCTAGCGGTTAATCCTAATGTAAATGCATTTCCTAAATTTAATTCCTTACGCATAACATCTCTTTTCCCTGCATCAAAAGTATAGACCTTTGCTGAAATTGCATTATTGATAATTTTATATTTTGCTCCACCAAACATCCAATCACCAGCCTCTTTTCCGCACGCAAATAAGTCTGTTGCATACTTAGGAATCCAACGTTTGTACCACAATTTGATAAGATACTTTAAATTTTTGTCCTGACTTGATGAATGACTATGTGCAATTCTTACTGGGATATTACACTGTTTGGCTCTCTTTAATATTACTGAACTTAAACAATCCTGATGGACATGAATAATTTTATATTCTGGATGTTTCTTCAAAAATTCTAGTAATTCCTTTTTATAAGATACACTAAAAGGGTTCAATCTTGAAATATGATATATTTTTCCTCCTAACGAAAGGATCTCATCGTCATATTCATGTTTTTCAATTCGATGTGTTAAAAAATCAAATTGGAATTGGCTTCGATCCAATGCTCGATAATAATTCATTAACATTGTTTCCAAGCCACCTCTGCCCATATAAGTTACTACATGTAATATTCTAATCATTTTTCTTTCCTTTTTTATTGTACGCACAACAAATTTTTTAATTTTTACTTTTGTTGAATAATTTACAAGTTACACATGTTCTAATCAAATTCTTCCATATGCAAAATGCATCATATAGTAATAATACATAATGTACATAATAATCATAACCACTTTTAATATCTTAGCTGTTCTTTCTTCAAAAATATTGTCTAATTCATATGGTAATAATACATAATTAAATAAGCTTGTATATATTGACAATCTTCCTATCATAACCCCACTGGTCATCATGCCAATCACACTTAACGCCATTGTAATAATAGACATGTTGACTGTAATATTAACTATCTTATCATTTTTGTTTTCTATATATCTTTTTCCTAATAATGATAATAAAGCAGGTAAGGAATAGACTAATACACGAATAGGATTAGTTCCTGTTTGATTAACCATTTCCGAAATATTTGCAGCATATACTGTATCTTCCATCGCTACATTCAAAAAATTAGTAAACTGACTAGACGCAATCAAAGCCACTAATGCAATTCCTAATGTAGCTATTGTTTTTTTATTCCAAGGCTTTCCTTGTACAATAAAAATAATAGGTAACATTATGATTGCAGTTTGATGTATAGTTGACGCTAATAATATAACTAATATACATCGTATGTATTTTTTTTCAACGATCCATGGAATTGCAAAATATATAATACAAACTGCAAGAAATTGACGCATTCCATTCATCATCCAGCCCATGTACTCTCCAGACAATATAAACAATGCTATAGATAACACATAATTTTCAGAGTATTTTTGATAGAATTTTATCAAGCTCAACCCCTGAACTATTGCTATTATCAATAAAAAAGGTCTATACCCTTCTCCAAATATTTGTTTTATCACTCCAGAAAAGAAATAGAAGCCCCAATCTTTTTCAAGCCCCCCGAGATATGTTAATAACTGTTGCATATTTCCTGGTAGTGATTTATATAGTGCAATATATGCATTCGTATCTGCATATCCAGTTCCATCTCGAAATCCGGCCCATATAATAATCGGCAAAAAAACAAACAATGCAAAACCCATTGAATATCTAACTACCTTTTTATCTTCTACAAATTCAATTTTTTTAAATTGAATTTGCGTAGAAAGGACTCCCATTACCCCCATCCATATTATAATTAATATTTCTTTACTCATTTCATCAACCCTACAATCAGTTTTAAAACCTCTTTCTTCACTTCATTTACACAATATGGTTTTACAGCTTCTTTATTATATTGCCCCATTTTCGTTCGTGTCTCCGAGTTCTTCAACAGAGTATTAATTCTTTCTGCAAAACCTTCTGCATCTTCCGGTTTGCACATATATCCTGTTTTTCCTTCTTTCATTATATCTTCTAATCCTCTGATTTTAGAAGTAACCAATGGTAAACCACAATACATAGCTTCCAACGATGATACTGGAAGTCCCTCTCTGTGTGAAGGCATTACATAAATATCTGATTGAATACAAATATCTACAACATCTTTTCTATATCCAAGAAAATGTACATATTTCTCTATCCCCAACCGAATCGCTAAATCCCTCAGTTCCTTTTCCTGGTCTCCTTTTCCGCATAAGATATAATGAAGTTGCTTATTATTAATTTTCTTTATTGCCTGAATAATTACTTTCTGATTTTTATTCTTATTTAGTTCTCCAATAGACAACACCAGAATCTCATTTTCTGATAATTTCAATTCCTGCCTAATGTTAGTAGATGCTTTACTAATTGTTAAACGCTCAGTATTAATCCCTACTCCATGAATGTATCTTACTTCTTGGACATTAAATTTCCTTGCTCTTTGATAATCCTCACAATTTACCGTACAAATCATGTCACATTTTGATGCCATTATTTTTTCAATAGGATAATAGATTAACCAGTTTAACAATGGAGCACCTTTATAGAAGTGGAAACCATGTACCACATATAATACTTTTGTTCCTTTCTTTCTAGCCTTTTGAGCAGCCAGTCTTGTTACTACACCCATTACTGGTTCATTTGTCCAGATAACATCATAATGGTTTTCACAAATAATTTTTTTCATGTCACGATATCCATTCATATTATCCACACACACCGGACTTCGATGCAAACGCACCGTATAAATTTCTTTTGTAGAAGCTTTCAGTTTTTCTTTTACCTCTTGCATACGTCCACCTACATTAGAACACGCAATACTAACTTCATATCCGTTTTCAGATAAATTTATTATATGTGGCACTAGAAATTGAATCATCATCAAATCTGTAGATGTTACAAGAATTTTCTTACTCATTTATTATCTCCTGAATCTTTTCAGCTATAGATTTTGCATCCATTCCATACTGTGCCCTTAAATACTTCTGATTTCCCACTTTCACCGAATATTCGTCATTCAATCCAATTCTAAGAAGAAATGCTTTTTTCTCACGCATTTCTGCCATTACTTCTGCAACAGCCGAACCAAATCCTCCCACGATATTATGTTCTTCACATGTAACAATCAAATCAAATTCTTTTGCACACTTTTGAATTACATTCACATCAAGTGGCTTTACTGTTGGAAATGTATAAACTGCCGGACTATATCCCTTTTGTTGCAAAATATCATAAGACTCTTGAACTTCTTCAAATATAGCACCTGTAGAAAAAATTACTACTTTTTTCCCTTCTTTCACTTTAATTGCTTTTCCAATTTGAAAATCATCAATTTTATCGTGAATTCGTTTTTCACCTCCTCGCCCCAGTCTCAAATAAGCTGTTCCTGAATAAACAGCTAATGCTTTTGTGCACTCTTCTGCCTCTACTAAATCTGCAGGTGCCATTACAACTACATCCGGTAAAGACCTCATAATAGCAATATCTTCAGTTGCATGATGGCTCATTCCTAAAGAGCCATATACAAATCCCCCGCCTACACAAACTATTTTTACATTCGCATGATGATAAGCACAGTCATTTCTAATCTGTTCTAAACATCTCAACGTTGGAAAATTTCCAATAGAATAGGTAAACACATTTTTACCTTCTAACGCCATTCCTGCCGCTACACTAGTCATATTTTGTTCTGCAATTCCCGCATTAGTAAATTGGTCTGGCACAGTTTCATAATATGGTTTTAATACTCCAAACCCTAAGTCACCTGTAATTAATTCGATTTTTTTATCAGCTTTTGCTAATTGGACTAATGTTCTTACAAACGTATCTCTCATTATTTTTTCTCCTTATATCCGATGTTCTCGTTCTCCACTTCCTGCTGGTGCCTCAACACGTCTCATCTTCTCCTGATAAGAAGGTTTCCAAGTTGCTGTAAATGTATGATCATTATTAATATCATCCTGCTCTGTCGGCATTACCGGATTTTGAATACCTTTTGGGGTATACACGTCCTCTACTCCCTCCGGTTTATGTTCATGTAATTCATTTACTGCACAATCATATTCCCAACCATCATGTGGAAATCTGTAGTGCCACAGAATATCATTACGCATAAAAGACACGCCGTATCCTTTTATTGTGTTTGCAATAATCACAGTTGGTTTATGTGGCTCCTTTTCACGAATGATTTCTGTCTTTTCAAAAGCACTCTTTAATTCTTCATGCGAATTACCGTTTATTTCAATTACATTCCAACCAAATGCTTTCCATTTTGCTGCAAAATCTTCAATTTCAATTGTATTTTCCTGAAAATCCATGCTCTGCATATGATTGTGATCTACAATTGCAATTAAGTTATTTAAACGAAAATGATTGGCAAACAGTACAGCTTCCCACACAGAACCTTCATCACATTCTCCATCTCCTAATACAACGAATACTCTTTCTTTTTTTCCATCCTTTTTTATTGCGTATGCCATACCTGCACCGGCTGATAATCCATGTCCCAAAGAACCTGTTGAAAAATCAACTCCTGGAAGATGATGCGATACGTGTCCTGATAAACGACTTCCATTCGCATAATGTGTTTTTAACTCTTCTACATCAAAAAAGCCACATTCTGCCAATGCTGCATATATCGCTGCTCCCGCATGTCCCTTGCTTAAAATAAAACGATCTCTTTTCTCTGATTTTGTGTTCTGAGGATCATACTTTAATACATCAGCATATAATACAGCAATAATATCCGCAACTGACATAATTGCACCTATATGACTTCCTCCCGATAAATGTGTCATTTCTATTCCATGTCTTCTAATTTTCCATGCTAATTGCTCACTTGTTTGATTTTTCATATCATTTTTCTCCTATTATTAGCTTAACTATTTTACACTGCAATTTCGGTGTTCTTTCATATATTTCAATAATACATACAGGTCCCAATATTCCGGCTAAAAACATTATCATCGTCTCTAAATACCATATTACCCCCATACGGTCACAAAACAGCATAAAAACCGATTGAAACAGCCAAGAATATATATATATTGTGAAGTTATGATTACTAATCCATGTAGCTAATTTACTTTTTCTAATCAGGAACGCCACTTCCCAACAAGCCCCTATCCAACATACTGCCTCAAACATTTTTACACATCGACTATTATACTCACAATAGTTCATCAATACATTTGCTATCATTAATGTCAAAAGCATTATTAATATTCTAAAAAATACTTTCTCATTTCTTTGCTCTAAATGAAAATAACAGAAAATCATACCCATAACGAAATAAATTACCATGTTATGAATATCTTCCAATCCTAAAAGCATTGTATTTAACGGCAATAGCCAACCTAAACTTGCTATCAAGAGACTAATAATTAATCTTTTTTTTGCTTCTTTTATCTTTAAGCAAATTACGCCAAAAATAATATATATTTCGAGAAGAACTAAAATAAACCAAAAGTGTCCCCATATATTCATTCTAGGAAATACTAAGGATCTTACCATTGCTGTTCCAATACCTGCTAAGCTCCCATTCTCCACATAATACTTGGGAATTCCTCCAATCACTGTTAATATTATATATGGAGTTAATAACTTAATAGTCTTTTCTTTTATCCATTTTTTATAACCTATTTTAAATAATTTATTAGAATTCCAAAATAAAAAACCTGCAATAAAGAAAAATAAAGGCATATGAAAAGCGTAAATCACATCAATAATTTTAACCAATATCGTTCCCTGAAAATTTTCCCAATTGCTAGAATGTGAATGTCCGAGCACAACCAGAAATGTTCCAATAGCATATAAAATATCTACTTCATAATATCTTTTTTGGCTCACTTGGATACCTCTTCTAATTTTTGTATTTCTTCCTTGTTTAATTTCCAATCAACGCCTTCTACATTTCCAATAATCTGACTCGGTCTCTTCGCACCACAAAGAGCTACCGATTGAGGTAAATAATCCAGTATATAACGTATTGCAACTGCTACTACAGACTTTCCATGCTCCTTAGCAATTTTCCTCATCTCGTCTACAATTTCCAAGTTTTTCAGCAATTTTTCCCCATGAAAATTCACATAAATATCTCTGCTTCTGCGATCATTTGCTTCAAAAGATACCGTTTTGTCATATTTACCTGTAAGAATTCCCTGGCCTAAGCTTCCCCAGGTCATAGGCGTCATTTTTAATTCTTTCGAAATTTTCAAAATATCTTTTTCATTTTTTCTACATGCAAGACTATATTCATCTTGAAATGATACAAATTTTCCAACCAATTCTTCTATTTCTACCATATCATTTTCATGAATATTAGAAAGTCCATAATATCGAATTTTCCCTTCTTTTTTCAGTCCTTCCAAAGTTTCCACAACTACTTTAAGAGGTGTTTTTCCATCTTGATAATGAATTTGATATAAATCGATATATTCTGTTCCTAATCGCTTCAAACTGGCATTACAGGCTTCTTTAATCCACTCCGGGCTATTATCGTATGAGGTTTTACCATTTTGTACACGCACACCAAATTTTGAAGCAATAATCACTTCTTCGCGATGTCCTTTTAAAGCTTTTCCTAATGTGATTTCTGACTGTCCTAATCCATATGTGTCTGCCGTATCAAAAAAATTGATTCCATTTTCTAATGCCGTATGTACTGCCGCAACTAATTCTTGTTCTTGAGTGTCTCCCCACCCATAACCACCTAATGGACAACCACCCATGCATAATCTTGATACTTTTAAATCTGAATTTTTAAGATAAATATATTCCATTCCGTTTCCGTCTCCTATCTTATCGGTGTTCTTTTTTTACTAAAAAACCAAAAGCCTTATCAAAGACAGCTTTTAATGTTTTAAATAAAATATATACATCTGTTCCAAGCGAAACTTCATGTGCATATTTTATTCTCAATTTATTTTTCTTCTTCAAAACATATTTTTCATACATTTCATCTGCATTTTCGCCACCAACAATTTCATCTAAATTTATAAATTCAACCGAACTAAAATCGGTAATTCCTGGCCTTACACATAAAATGTCTTTATCTTCTCCTTCGTATGCTTCTGTATATTTTACAAGTTCTGGTCTTGGTCCAATTAAACTCATTTTTCCTAAGAACACCTGACCCAATTGAGGTATTTCGTCAAGCTTTGTTTTTCGCAAAACCTCCCCAACTTTTGTTATTCTCGGATCATGCAATGCTGTAGTTCCACCTCCAATTTTGTCCGCATTTTTTACCATCGTTCTAAATTTGCATATTTTGAATGTCTGATTTTTATATCCTCCTCTTGGTGCTCTGTAAAAAACCGGGAATCCGTCTTCCAAAAAAATCGCTATTGCTAAGATTAAATAAAGTGGCCATAATATCACTAATACAATACCAGTAATAATAATATCTAATCCTCTTTTTATATATTTATTATACAATCCTTCATACGCCTTTTTTGTTTGTCTCATCTGGTTCATCCTTCTTTATTCTTATATCAGTATCTTACTTTAGAATGTTGCCACTTTTATGCCTGTTTTTTTACATTCTTTCTTTTCTTCCAGAGGAGCAACTTCCTTATTCACTTCTTCTGGTTTTCTGAATATTGGAACAACTTTCCTAAGTGTTTCTTTCGCAATCAGATCATCGCCTGTATCATAGGCATCTTTCAGCATTTCTAATTTTTACTGAATCTCTTCCGCACTAAGTGGAGTATCTCGCTCTATAAAAATCATGCGGTTATCTGTCTTATCCAGTACTTCCGTTTTTACTAATAATTCCTCGAATAATTTTTCTCCTGGCCTAAGTCCAATTTCCTGTACGGTTATTCCCTGTACTCCAGACAGGCGAATCATATTTTCTGCAAGATCAAGAATTTTAACAGGCTGCCCCATGTCTAATACAAACAACTCCCCATTATGTGCAAGTGCCCACTCTGAAGAACTAACTGTGAAGCTTCCGGAATCGTCATAAAATATCGAATAATTCGTTTATCTGTTATAGTCACCGGACCATCATTTGCAATCTGTCTCTTAAACGACGGAATAACAGAGCCGGCACTTCCTAAAACATTGCCAAAACGTGTTGCACTGTATTTTACAGTTCCATGCGTACTTGCGCTCTGTACAATCATCTCACACATTCTCTTTGTCGCACCCATAACATTTGTTGGATTCACAGCTTTATCAGTTGAAACCATCATAAATCGTTCTGCATGATATTCTTCACAAAGTTCCACAAGATTCTTAGTTCCAAATACATTATTATAAATAGCTTCAATGCAGTTATGCTCCATCAGTGGCACATGCTTATGCGCTGCTGCATTGATAATAATTTGTGGATGATACTTATCAAACACACGCTTCAACGCTTTCTTATGCGTAATAGAGCAGATTTCAATCTGTAGATCCAATCTATTTCCATACGCAATTTTAAGTTCCTGCTGTACATCATAAGCACCATTTTAATAAATGTCCAAAATAATTATCTTTTTAGGATTCATCTTTGCAAGCTGTCGGCAAAGTTCCGAACCAATAGAGCCACCGCCTCCGGTAATCAGTACTACCTTATCTTTGTAATATGCATTAGTTCTATCATCAGCAACAACAATCGGTTTTCTAAATAATAATTCTTCAATATCAAACTCTCTTAGGTGTCGTTTTCCACCTGCTACATACATAGTCGGATAATCATATACTTTTAATTTATATCCAGCCGCTTTATAGTAATCATATAGTTTTTTCTTCTTTACTGCCTCCATCGACGGAATCGCAAAAATAATTTTAGAAATCGGGAGAAGCAGCTCAAGACATAAATATATTAAAAATGCAATTGAATCCGTAGCCAATAATCTAATATAACATTGAATCCCGCCATATCTCCATACTTGTCCATAAATATTTCCAATCAAGCGCGCACCAAACAAACACAGTGCAGAGAGTCATACTTGTTGAAGTATTCCTGTAGTTGATAACTTATCCATTCCTCCATACAGCACCAACAATATTACTGCTACTACTGCATACACAATCAAATCATACACGACCAGCATCCATCTGATATTAGGCGTACTGCTCTGCTTTGTACGATTCACATTCATATTATTCTCACTCGCTCTATTCATTGTTTACCTTCACGAAAATCGGTTGGATTTCGTCCTTTCATAATTCTTTTTCAATTTTGTGTTTTACTTTTTTAAAGTGATTTAAACAAAACAGTTTCCTACTCTGTTTCAGTTTTCATTCTCAATACTCTCCTCAAGCGTTATAAAATTTTTCTCATTAATATAGGAAGTTTCTCTAACACGACAACTAGCCTGTGAATGTTCTTTTTGAAGAGCATCCGCAGGCTAGGTCAAATCTCCTTATCATAATTTTTCAGCTTATAGTGTGGGTCAAAATAAGCATCCAAGAAACCGTTCATATGTACATAATTTCCCGGCTTAACCGACACAACCATGCAGAAAAATCATCATAACCAGATTCGACTAAGCCAACGAACCCCCTGTAAAATCAAGGTTTTTCTTGGTTGTCCCTATTATACCGCTATCGCCTTTAAATATATTAAAAATTTGCGGCAATTCATCTAAACTTGTTTTTCTCAGAAATTTGCCAACTTTAGTGATATATTGTTCCGGATTTTTTAACAAATGAGTAGGACAATCTTTCGGAGTATCAATTCTCATTGTTCTGAATTTAAGTATATTAAAATATTTTTTATCTTTTCCGATTCTCTTTTGCTTAAAGAAAATCGGACCTTTACTTGTACATTTTATAACTACACAAATCGGTAAATAAACTATTGAGAGAAATACAATTGCCATAAAAGAGCATATAACATCTAAAATTCTCTTAATTATTCTATTGTAAATTGTTTTTTCTCTGTTCATAATTAATACCTCTTAATATATGCACACATTTACACACTACACTTTTTCATAATTATATCACATAAAGTTCAATATATCAACAAAAAAGCTTATTTAAGATTAATATAACTAATAAATTGGCACTTTTCTTTAATATATGCATATTAACCAATACAAATTTGACTATTTTGCATTTTTTTACAAAATCATTGTTAATTTGCAAGAAAACCTACAATTAAATTTGATTATAGTACACAAAATTTTGGGTTCAGCTTTATTTGCAAAAACAGCAGCAATCCTTGCCCCTGAGAGAGTGAAAACAAATACCAACCAATCAGGAGTTCCGCAAATCATAGAGTGCTTTTAAAATTTTTTATTATTTTTAGGGGTCATATCATCTACAATATTATTTTATATTATATTAAATTATTGCGATATAAAAATCTTATATAAACGCTATAAATCATAGTCTATACCACTATCCGATCTCGGCAACCGTTTTATCATAGTTATCTAATAAAATATAATTATGTTTAAATATTTGCTTATCTCAATTTGCAATACATATCTCAACCTAATAAACAAAACACTTAGGCTGAATTGCACTTTCATCACCAATAATAGCTATTATATAGTTTCACGACAAAGTTTCTTTCAGCACTTTAATATAACATATTAGCTAAATTTTCGATATTTTTTCTCTAATTAATTGCAATATTCTATATCAATATGGTATAATTTTAAATACATACTACCTAATAAAAGCTGCAGCAGGTGATTAACTTGAACGAAAATGAAAAACTTTTAAAAGCAAAATCATATCTTGACAAACTCACCAACGGAATAAATCCAATAACCAATGAATTGGCGTCAGAAAACGATACTATAAATAATATACATATTTCAAGATGTATTTTTTATGTTTCCGATGTACTTAGAAATTTAATTGAAAATAACAACAACCGCAAAAAAGAAAACCAGAAAAATTCCCTTTTCTGTTACACCGCAGCAATTAGCAGATTATGTTTTTGATAATAACCCAATTACAGTTACCGAAATTACCAAAAAGCTTAACAGTTTTGATTGATACCGAGGAAATGAAAGAAATTAAAACAACAAGCATAACTAATTGGCTTATAAAAATTAATATGCTTGAATATTTTGCCGACGAAAACGGTAAAAATCATAAAATCCCAACTGAAAACGGTATTCAACTCGGCATCACAACACAGGAACGCTTGGGTATGTACGGTTCATATAAAGTCGTTTTATATGACAACAATGTCCAACAATTTATACTTGACAATATAGATACAATTGCGTATTACAACACTCAAAAGAAATCATATAATTTTAATACGGAGGGCAACATATGAAAAAAAGTACACTTGCCAACAATTTCATCTATTATCTTTTTTGCGGGTTCAGCGGTGCGGTAATAGCCTGTATAGTATGGCTGTTTCTTAAATTAATGAGCCTTGGAATCAGCTTTATATGGGAAACTGTTCCGTCAAATATCAATTTTACATATTATCCTCTTGCAGTTTGTACAATTGGCGGAATACTGCTTGGAATATATCAAAAAATCTCAAAAGCAGTCCCCGACGAGCTTGAAGAAGTAATGAAAAAAGTTAAGCGAGATAAATTTTATCCGTACAATAAAGTGCTGTTGCTTTGTATTTCCGCACTTATTCCACTGCTTTTCGGCGGCAGTATCGGACCGGAAGCAGGACTTACAGGAGTTATTGTCGGACTTTGTTACTGGGCAGGCAATCATATGAAAAATGCACAAAGTAAGATACCCGAACTTATGCAAACAGGTGTGAGCGCCACATTAACGGCTATTTTTTATGCACCGCTTTTCGGTCTTGCCGCAGCAAATGAAGAACAATTAGATACCCAAGACAAAGCAACCGATATACGTACAGGCAAATTAATTTCAAATATCGTAGCTGTGCTGTTTGCAACAGGAACAATATTTTTACTGAATCAAGCTTTCGGCGGCAGTATGGGATTACCGAGAATAGGCGAATACAACATTACAAATACTGAAAGACTATGGGGTATTCCTCTTGCACTTCTCGGCACTTTAGCCGGACTTTTATTTATAATATCAGAAAAACTGCTCAAAATTTTATTTGATAAAATTCAGAGCAGTTTAGGAATAATAATAAGCACCACACTCGGCGGAATTATTCTTGGAATTTTCGGTACATACCTTCCGCTTGTAATGTTTTCGGGTGAAGAGAGCATTAACGAGATAAATAACGGTATCGGAGAATTTGCGCCGTGGATACTGATAATTTCAGGATTATTAAAACTTGTAATAACAAATGTTTGCATTAAATCAGGGTGGAAAGGCGGTCATTTCTTCCCAGTTATTTTCTGCGGAGTGAGTATCGGTTTTGGTGTAGCCCTACTTATGGGACTTGATACCGCATTTTGCGCAGCAGTAATTACCGCAGCACTTCTCGGTGTTACAATGCGAAAACCTCTTGCAGTAACTGTACTTCTCCTACTCTGCTTCGACGCAAGAATCCTCCCATGGATTTTGCTTGCGGCTTTTTTGAGCAGTTTGGTGGTAGGGAAATTATTAAATAAAAATAAACATCAAAACAAATAAATTGCAAAAAAGGAATCAAAACTTCAAAATTTTGATTCCTTTTTTCCCTCATCACGAAAAAATGTGGGATAATCAAAAGTAAATATTGAAGGCTCTATACTAAATGTTGGGGTAAGGAAAGAGCCTACAAAATAAATTTAAAA
>OGRE01001181.1_pt1 | contig 23722 bp, 20 predicted proteins | sample 1553421 | NCBI WGS metagenome assembly OGRE01 (sample SAMEA2580076, study PRJEB22360) | human gut metagenome | biome: human gut; feature: human-associated habitat; material: faeces | place: Denmark | collected 2008/2010 | reverse complement strand
GTTTTGCGGCAGTCTCGAGAGGGACGCCCGTCAGGGCGTCCCTCTTTTCGTCTCTTCCGCATCCTTTACGCCTCCTTAACGGAGGACGCCGTTCCGGTCTGTACAAAATCACCAATGGATATACCACTCCTTCTGTGCATTTTACCGCATTCCGCCGTGAGATGCAGTCTCCTCCCCTTGACCGAAAGGAAAATTTCGGCTATAATAGGCGGTACAACCGCTGCGGCGGGGGATATGCGGTACGCCGCTGAATGGAAAGGAATCTCATCGAAAATGCAAGATCAGCGCAGTCTGCTGGCACAGTTTCTACGCTTCTCCTCGGCCACCGTGGCCTCCCTCATGGTCTTTTCTCTGTACTCCATCGTGGACGGCCTGTTCGTGGCCAAGGGCGTGGGGGACTACGCCATGGCGGCGGTGAATCTGGCCGTCCCCTTCACCAACGTCATGTTCTCCATCGCCGTCACCTTCGCCGTGGGCACCAGTACCATCCTGTCCATCTATCTGGGGCAGGGCAACCGGGAGCACGCCAACCGCCTGTTCTCCCAGAATCTGGTGCTGCTGGTGATCATCGGCCTGACCATCACCGCTCTGGTGCTGGTCTTTCTGGAGCCCTTTGCCCTGCTGCTGGGGGCAGAGGAGGAGACGCTGGGCTACACCATGTCGTATCTGCGGGGGCTGGCTCCCTTTGCCATCTGCTTCATCGTGTCGTATAATCTGGAGATCCTGGTCAAGACCGACGGGCGGCCCATGCTGGCCATTCTCACGGTGTGCATCGGCTGCCTCACCAACTGCGTACTGGACTATGTGGCCATCTTTGTGCTGAACTGGGGCGCATGGGGCGCCGCCTTCGCCACAGGCCTGAGCCAGCTGCTGACCTGCATCATCTACGTCACCCACTTCTTTGGCAAGCACACCACCTTCCATCTGGTGCGCTTCCGGCCGGAGGGCTCCATCTACCGCCGCCTGATCCCCATCGGACTGGCGGACGGTGTCACGGAGCTGTGCAACGGCGTGATGATCTTCCTCTTCAACCATGTGATCCTCCGCTGCATCGGCACCGACGGGCTGGTGAGCTATACCATCATTGCCTACACCAATACGCTGGTGGTGAACATCATGCTGGGTGTGTCTCAGGGCTCCCAGCCGCTGGTGAGTTTCCAGTACGGCCGCAAGGACCCGGAGAAATACCGCCGGCTGCTGCGGTACGGCCTGATCACCGTAGCCATCATGACGGCGGTCTGCTTTGCCGGTATTTTCCTGCTGGCCCCGCAGCTGGTACATATCTTCCTCGGCTCGGAGAAGCCTCTGCTGAACGCCGCCTCCACCGGGGCGCTGCGGCGGTACGCTCTATCGTATCTGCTGGTGGGCTTCAACATCCTCATGGGCGGCTTCCTGACGGCGGTGGAGCGGCCCCGCTCCGCCCTGTGCATCTCCATGGGCCGGGGACTGGTGCTACAGGCCGGGGCACTGCTCCTGCTGGCGGCGCTCTGGGGCGGCAGCAGCATCTGGTTCGCCCCCCTCTGCTCGGAGCTGCTGTGTTTTGCCATGGCATTGATCCTCATGCGCCGCTTCCGCCGGGATACGGCGGCGTAAGGGCAGCGGCAAAAACATTTGAAAAACTTCCCCCCATCTGTTATAATCGTCTTACAACGTGTGGCGTTTCTGCGTAGATCCGGTTGCAGAAGCGCCGCACGTTTTTTGCGGAATTCCATAGGCAAATCGTGCAGCAGAGATGCGTAAGTCCGGATTTCCGGGACTTACGCATTTTATCACGCCGAAAGAGAGGACACATCTATGGAACACACCACACAATTTCTGGAGACCGAACCCGTCGGGCGGCTCATGCACCGCTACGCCCTCCCCTGCGTCATCTCCCTGCTGGTGGGGGCGCTCTACAACATCGTGGATCAGATCTTCATCGCCAACGCCAGCTATCTGGGTTCCTACGGAAATGCCGCTAATACGGTGGTCTTTCCCCTGACTGTGGTGGCGCTGGCCATCGCCGTCATGATCGGCAAAGCCATACTATTACAGTGGAACAAACGGCGGTGGTATCGTTATCAAAAAGGACTTCGCCAGTGTGACGTGGCGGACTATTGATCGATGGGAACAGGGAAGCGTGCAAATCTTCAAATCCACACGGGAGAGGTATTTCAAGCAGGGTCTTGAACGCCAAAAAATATTTCGGTAGAATGATTGCAGGATATTCGTAAGAGATGCTACCCATGATCGCTAAATCTATTACTGTTCTGCATACATATCCCAATAAAAACCGGAGTAGCGCAGCTTACGCTGCGCTACTCCGCACGATCAGACCTGCTTATCCGGGTATGCCGGGAAGTTACGTTGTTATCCGGTTTTTACACGATGAAATACAGCACCAGCGGGATACACAGCACGTACAGCACCGGGTGTACCTTCTTCGCATCGCCTGTCAGCACCTTGATCAGCACGTCCGTCAGCACGCCCAGGCAGATCGCCGCAGCAATGTCGCCGGTAAAGGTGCCGAACAGGATCATCACGAAGGGGCCGAAGCAACTCTTGAAGTCGGAGAAGTCCAGCTTCGTAAAGCCCGACAGCATGGAGAAGCCCACGAAGATCAGCGCCACGCCGGTCACGGCAGTGGGGATCATCAAAAACAGCGGGGACAGGAAAATGCACACCAGGAACAGCACTCCGCTGACGATCGCCGTCAGGCCCGTGCGACCGCCCGCCTCCACGCCGATGGTGGATTCAATGAAGGTGGAGATGGTGGTGCATCCGGTGCCGGAGCCCACCACCGTACCAACGGCATCCACCAGGAAGGGCTTTTCGATCTGGGGGAAGTTGCCATTCTCATCCAGCATATTGGTCTGGGCGCCCACGGCGATCAGTGCGCCGAAGGTAGCAAAGAAGTCGCTGGTAAACAGGATGAAGATCCACACCAGTGCGCCGGGGATGTCAGCCAACACGGACTTGAAGTCGTAGCACAGCACCAGATTGCCGATTTCGCTCATATCCGGCAGGGACACCAGCGCAGCAGGCAGCGTAGACACACCCATAGGAATGCTGATGATGGTGCCGACAATGATGCCGATCAGAATCGCACCGCGCACCTTGTAGGCCGTCAGCACGCCCATCACTGCCAGGGTGATCAAGGCCAGCAGCACCGCAGGCTGGGTAAAATCGCCCAAAGCCAAACCGCTGTCGCTGAAAGTGGCAAGGCCGGTGTTTTTAAAGCCCAGATAGGCAATAAAGAAGCCCACGGCGGTTGGTATGGCGATCTTCAGGTTTTTCGGCAGCAGATCCACCACCATTTTCCGCACACCCAGAACCGTCACCAGAATGAACAGGATACCGGAGCACAGCAGCAGTGCCATGGCCCAGCCGAAGGATACCGTGCCGCTGTTGACCAGCCCGCCAAGAATGAAGTTGCTGCCCATAGCGGTAGACAGTGCCAGCGGCAAATTGGCATACAGGCCCATAAACAGGGTGATGATACCGCTGACCAGCGCACACATCACCAGCAGCGCCGACTTGCTGATGACAATGCCGTTTATATCCGTGATGTAGGGATCGGGGCCAAAGCCGCAGATGGCTGAAGGCTGCACCGCCAACACATAGGCCATGGTCATAAAGGTGGTGATACCTGCCAGCACTTCCCGCCGGACGGTGGTACCGTGGTCCTTCAGCTTAAAAAAATCGTTTTTCATGTTGTTCCTCTCTGTGCTCTTTTGTAAATCGGTTTTTCAGGGAATTCGGTTTTATTCCACGACCTCCAGAATGGGGTCGATGACCTTCTGCTGCACCACATCAATAAATCCGCAGTCGGTAATGGCGTAAGCGGGGATAGCCGCCAGACAGATAAAGCTGAGGAACATAAAGGGAATGGCAATTTCCGTGCCCATTTCGTGAGCCACCCGGTTCAGTTCCTTTTTCTTCTCCGCCAGTTCCTCCAGCGGCAGGTCGCTCAGCAAGCCGCAGATGGGATACGCCACCTCGGCGGCCACCTTGCCGTCCCGGACGATCACCTGTCCGCCGCCCAGCACCACGCAGCGGTTCACCGCCAGTGCCATGTCCTCAAAGCTGTCGCCCATGACAATGATGTTGTGGTTGTCGTGGCCCACGGAGGAAGCCATTGCGCCGCCCCGGATATGGAAGCCGCCCATAAAGGCCTTGCCCACATTTCCGTTCTTGCCATGGCGCTCTACCTGCGCAATGTACAGCACATCCTGCTCCACATCGCACTGCACCACGCCGTCTACCACCGGCAGCTCCACATCCCGGCGATTGGTGAAGGGCATATAGGGCAGCGTATCCATCACCAGCGCCTTCACCTTCTTAGCGCCTGCAGGGGCATGGATCTTGAAGCTGTCTGCCGTGATGGGGTTCTTCAGGTGCATGGTGTTCAGCACACAGGGCTCATGCTCTGCCGTCTCATAGTGCACAAGCAGCTTGCCGTTGTCCGTGATCTGGCGGCCGCCGGCAAAGGTGGTCAGCACGCGGAAATCCTCCGGACCGGTGGTGATATTGATGTCCGCCCGGCGTCCGGGTGCCAGTCCGCCGATCTCCCGATCCAGATTGAACGCCCGTGCGCAGTTGACGGTAACCATCTGAATAGCCTTGACAAAGTCCAGTCCCATGCCCAGCGCCGTGCGCAGAGAATCGTCCAGATGGCCCCGCTCCTGCAGATCCACCGTGTGCAGGTCGTCGGTAACGATGCTGACCATGGCGGTGTCCAGATGATTTTCCATCACGGTCTTCAGCAGTACCGGCATATTCCGAGCAGCGCTGCCCTCGCGCATCATCAGGTGGCAGCCGTTGCGCAGCCGCTCAAACACATCCTTTTCGCAGAAGGACTCGTGGTCGGTGGATACGCCGGCGGCGATGCAGGTGCTCATGGCCGGGCCGTACATATCCGGCAGATGGCCCTGCAGAGTCTTGCCGGGCATAGACAGCGTTGTGTCAAAGGACTCCAGCAGATCGGGGAAGCCCGCCGTGATATAGGGACCGACACACTCGGACAGTCCCACCGCATCTGGACGCTTCAGAGCCTTGCGGATGATCTCCGGATTAAAGCGTCCGCCGCTGGTTTCCAGATTGGGAGAAAACGGTACGTGGGACGGCACCACAAAGTAAATTTTTAGGTCTGTGGCTTCTGCTTCCTTCAGGATGGCCTCGATGCCCTCCAACCCGGACACCACGCCCACCTCATGCAGGTCTGTCATGATGCCGGTGGTGCCGTGTGCCAGCACCGCCTCGGCAAAGGGACGGATTGCCAGTGACGAGCTTTCCGGATGGATATGCCCGTCCAAAAAGCCCGGGGTCAGATACTTTCCTTCCGCATCCACCACCCGGGTGCCTTCACCGATGCAGTATTCCACATCGCCCACGGCGGCGATGGTGTCGCCGCAGATGGCCACACCACCGTCATAAATCTCACCGGAATAGACATTGACTACCTTGCCGTTCCGGATCACCAGATCGGCCGGAGTCTCCCCTTTCGCAACGGACAGTAATTTCTGATTCATGCTGTACCTCCATACTAAACACAAAATTCCGCTTGCTGCTGTTTCTTCTATGTTCTGGTGCCTCGCACCGGTAAAACCTTTAAACCTTCACCACCGGGAAGCGATCCGGCAGCTCAATGCCCGCCCGCTTGTAGATGGCTTTTGCCCGGTCGCAGGCCTCCTTCAGAATGGCCTCCTCGTCCAGCGTCAGGATCTTCCGGTCCCGCATCAGCCACTTGCCGTCACACATGGTGGACTGGATGTTGGCCGAATGCATGGCCGTCACCAGTGCGGCGATTTTGTCATTCACCGGCATCATAGACGGGCCGTGGGGGTCAATGACGATCAGATCCGCCTTCTTGCCGCATTCCAGACTGCCATACAGGTCTTCGTCCAGCAGCGCACGGGAACCCCACTTGGTGGCCATCCGCAGAATATCCTGTGAGGGAACGACCGTGGGGTCCAGACGCCAGCCCTTGTGAATCAGGCTGGTCAGCCACATCTCGTCCACCATGTCCATATGGTTGGAGGAAGAAGCGCCGTCCGTACCGATGGAGGGCCGCAGTCCCATAGCCAGCATCTTCGGGATCCGGGCAAAGCCCAGCACACGCATGGCGGAAGCCGGGTTGTGAGAAATCTTTACTTCCCGCTTCTTAAATAGCTCCAGCTCTTCGTCCGTCAGCCATACTGTGTGAACGGCCAGCAAATTCTTATCCAGCACGCCCAGCCGCTCCAGATGCTTCACCGTGCCCTCACCCCAGCGGGCATAGGTATATTCTTTTTCCTCCTTGGCCTCAGCCACATGCATGTGGATGCCGACGCCGTATTTATCCGCCAGTTCCTTGGTGCGGACGCACAGCTCATCGGTGTTGTTGAAAATGGTGCGCAGGCCGAACCATACCTGCACCCTTCCGTCAGCCGTGTTGTGGTATTTTTCCAGATCCACCACCTGCTGCTCCAGTTCCTGCTCCATGGTGCGCTGCCAGATTTCCGGCAGTCCCTCGCCGCAGTCCATCACAGATTTGGCCAGCTTACCGCGCAGACCGGATTCCGCCGTACCGCGGGCCATGCCGGAGACGAACTGTCCGCCCGGCTCTGCAAAGGAGGTCACGCCGGAGCGGATCAGCTCCAGACTGGTCATCAGCGTGGATACATAAGAGTCCTCCTCCGTCATGTTGCTCTCAAAGGGCCACATCCGGTCATGAAGCCAGCAGATGAAATCAACATCATCGCCCACTCCGCGGGAAATCTGCTGGGAGGTGTGTACGTGAGTGTTCACAAACCCGGGCAGTACATACTTGCCCTGCAGGTCAATGACCTCTGCGTCGGGCTTCACCAGCCTGGGGTCTACCTTACCAACCGCCGTAATGCAGTCATCCTCCACCAGCACGCCGCCACCGTCAAAAACGGTGTCCTGCTGATCCATGGAGACGATGTAACCGTTCTTCAAATAGGTTTGCATGAGATCCCTCCATCCAGATACTTGTCAAGTTGCTTCGTAAATGATATACTTACCTTACAACCTATAACGGTTATAGGTTCAAGCCCTAATTTTGATTTTTCTGGATTTTCTAGTGTTCTTACAAAATCCTAGCGTTACATAGCGGGAAAATGGGAGGTTTTATGAAAGAATTCTTGACGATCGGGGAGCTTGCCAACATATTCAACATGGATGTCCAACTGCTGCGCCATTATGATACCAAGGGTCTGCTGGTGCCGCAGGTGCGCAACAGCGAAAACAACCGCCGTTTTTACCATTTCGATCAGGTCTATCCCTTGGCCACGATCCGATACCTGCGGCGACTGGACTACTCCCTTGCCCAGATCAAGGCTTTTCTCCACAGCAACGGTCTTCGTGATAACCTGCAAATGCTCTCCCAGCAGGCGCAGCAGCTGCGTCGTCAATGCGATGAGCTGAATGCCACCATCCAAATCATCCAGCAGAAGGTGGAGTTTATCGAGAGGGAACAGGCGGTCAGCCAGCGGGATAAATTCTATGTCCGCACCTTCCCGCGTCGCGCCTTTCTGCACATCGGCGAGGAAATCAACCTTTTTACCCATGAGCTGTTTTACTTCTATCCCACCGTAGGCTTTTATCAGGGACAGCGAAAATGGTTTGGCGCTTATCTCTATGAAGACACTCCCGACGAGGCCCGCCGCCTGCCGGATTTGATGGCCGAACAGCCTGTTTCCTATATTCCTGCCGGGGACTATCTCTGCGGCTATCACTACGGACCGTATCTCACCATTCAGGACTCCATCGACCGCCTGTTTGGTGAAGCTTACCGCCGGAAGCTGCCGGTGGATGACTGCGTCATCACCCCCAATATCGTGGATCAGTGCTGCGAGGGACACCCGGATAATTATATTACCGGCCTGGAGGTGCGCATCCTCTCCCTTGATGAACAAAATGAAAAAAAGTCCTTTGCGGCCATTTCCAAGCCTGAGGACATATAGCTGCACAGCAGCCCTCACGGTTATGCCGTGAGGGCTGCTGTGTGATTGGCTTATTCTGCAAAAACATCCCAGCCGAGCCGGATATACAACTGTTTCCGATGAGTGCGTAGGGGTCCATCCCGTTTAGATCATGCTGCCTGCACGATCTTGCCCTGTTCAAAAAAGGGGGTTGCCTGTTTATGTATCACGCCTGTCCAATCAGGTGCATCACCGATCCAACATTTTTCAGATTCTTCCCTTGGTGCCTTTTCAAGCGGATTCCAATCCGATATAATATGCCTATCAGCCTAACGATACAACATCATGCGAGGTGCCGCCAGTACATCGCCATGCACTTTGGCGAGGAAGCGGCGGAAAACGTGCTGGTCTACGAGGACTTTTCCGGCGGCAATCTGGAGCGCCCGCAGTTCAAGAAAATGATGAAGGATTCCCAGAAGATCGCCTTTGCCGCCATCGTGGTCTACCGCCTCGACCGCATCAGCCGCAACATCGGCGACTTTGCCGAGCGCACAGAATTCGACGGTGAGCACGGCATCATGGTGTACAACCGCTCGCTCCAGCGCCCCGGCAAGGCAAACCAGATCCGCCCCATGGAGGAATGGATCGTGGCGGTGGGCAAGCATCCCGGCATCATCGCAGGCGGCGATTGGGTGCGGGTACAGGCCATGCTGGATGTGAACAAATTCAAGAGCTACCGCAGACCCCGCAGCAACGTGGCACCGCTGGCACACTGCGGCTCGTCCAACTCCACATGAGGAATGTCATATTCCTGTGCCAGCCGCCGGGCCAGATACGTTTTCCCGCTGCCGCCGATGATGTGGAGCTTCATATCCGCTCCTTTTGCAGCACGCCTCCCAGCACGAGAAAAGACACGGCAGAACTCTGCCGTGTCTTTTTGCACATTTTGTTCCCGATGCGGAAACTTAGTCCACCATGCTCTTCAGGTTCTCAGAGACAGTGATGGGGGCAGCGGTAGCGGCCTGCACCTGCTCCACGGTGAACTCGGGGTTGATCTCGGTCATGAGCAGACCCTTATCGGTCACTTCCAGCACGCACATCTCGGTGATGATCTTGTTGACGCAGTGGGAAGCGGTCAGGGGCAGACGGCACTTCTCGAAGATCTTGGGGTTGCCCTTGGCGGTGTGCTCCATGCAGACGATGCAGTGCTTAGCACCCACGCACAGGTCCATAGCGCCGCCCATGCCGGGCATCTTCTTGCCGGGGATGATCCAGTTGGCCAGATTGCCCTGGGCATCCACCTCCAGAGCGCCCAGGAAGCAGGCGTCCACATGGCCGCCGCGGATCAGGCCAAAATTGGTAGCGGAATCGATAAAGCCGCCGCCGTAAGCCACGGAAGCAACGCCGCCACCGGCATCGATGACGTGGTAGGGATCATAGTTGGCGTCGCCCTCTTTGGGGGTAGCGCCGGCGGAAACGATACCCAGCTCAGCGTGGATGATCAGCTCCACATCCTTGGGCAGGTAGTTGGGGATCAAGGTGGGCAGGCCGATGCCCAGATTGACGACATCGCCGTTCTTCAGTTCTTTGGCGCAGCGCTTGGCGATAAAGCCTTTGATCTCGGACTTTTCCATTACTTTCTATCTCCTTCCACGATGTAGTTCACGCACATACCATAGGTATGAACGTTCTCGGGCTCGATCTCGCCCACGGGAACCAGATACTCGGTCTCAGCGATAACGGTGTCAGCGGCGGTAGCCATGACCACGTTGAAGTTCCGCATGGTACCCTTGTACCAGCAGTTGCCGTACTCGTCGCACTTGTAGGTGCCCAGCAGGGCGAAGTCGGCGTGGATGGGCTTCATCAGCAGATAATCCTTGCCGTCGATGGTCTGACGGCCCAGGCAGAAGGGGCTGTCCTCCACCAGAGTGTCGACGCCCACGGGGGTCAGGACGCCGCCCAGACCGGCGCCGCCGGCACGGATGCACTCGGCCAGAGTACCCTGGGGCAGCAGATTGACCTCCAGAGTACCCTCGGTGTTCTGCTGGCCCACCTCGGGAGTCATGCCCACGTGGGTAGCGATCACACGCTTGACCTGATGATTGTGGATCAGCTCGGCAATGCCGAAGAACTCCTCACCCTTGGGGCCCACCGCACGGGCCATATCGTTGGCGATGAGGGTCAGATCCTTGGTACCGCGAGCCACCAGCTCCTTCACGATCGCCCGGGCCTGACCGCAGGCCAGGAAGCCGCCGCACATAATGGTGGCGCCATCGGGGATCATTGCCGCTGCCTCTTTGGCAGTGATAACAGGTTTCTTTGCCATTTCAGTTCCTCCTTGTTTATTTTCGTTCTCTAAAATCGTCAAAATTTTATCACACCTTGATATCATAACACATGAAGGCGAAAATTGCAAGAGAACGTGCAGGAAAAAATACCGGAAAACGGCGCTATGCCGCATCAGACGGTCATGGGGACTATGCCCCATGACCGTCTGCACAGGTTGGATTTACTTCATGCCCCGCTTGACCATCTCGGTCACAGCGAAGGAAGCCACGTCGTCGGCGTACTTACCGGCACCGAAGCCGGCATCATAGCCCAGCTCCTTAGCCAGCTCGTGGGTGATACGAGGACCACCGCAGCAGACAACAAACTTGTCACGCAGGCCCTCGGCCTCCAGAAGCTCAATGAGGTTGGTGAGGTTCTGGATGTGAACGTCCTTCTGCGTAACGGTCTGGGAGACCAGCAGAACATCGGCGTGCAGCTCCAGAGCCTTCTTGATGAAGTCCTCATTGGGAACCTGAGAGCCAAGGTTGTAGGCCTCGATCATCTCGTAACGCTCCAGACCATAGTGGCCGGCGAAGCCTTTACGGTTCATGATGGCGTCGATGCCCACGGTGTGGGCGTCGGTGCCGGTGGAAGCACCCACCATAACGACCTTGCGGCCGATATGCTCACGGATGTAGTCGTTGGTGTCCTCCATGCTCATGACATCGGACTCCACGGTGATCACGTGGATATCCTCGTAGTTGACGGAATGGACACAGCTGCCGTACACCACGTAGAAGGTGAACTCCTTGTCCAGAGGGGCGTGGTAGGCCACGTTGGGCTCTTCCAGACCCATCTTCTTGGCGATCTGGCGGGCAGCCTCCTCACCACGCTCATCGTCCTTGATGGGCAGGGTGAAGCTGGTCTGCACCTTACCGTCGTTCATGGTATCGCCGTAAGGCTTCAGGCGGGTCAGGTCCAGCGTGGTATCGAAGTCGATTTTGTGGGTATTATACAGTCCGCTGCTCATTCTGCCGCCACCTTACCTTTCATGACCTCAACGAAGGGGTTGAAGTATTTGTCGTCCTTGACCACAACACCGGCCAGGCCCTTGCCGCCGTCCTTGGGACGCTTAACATCGGCGAAGATACCCTTCTCGATGGTGGTGAACAGGCCCAGCTTCTCGATCTCCTTCAGCAGATCGGTGGCCTTGGTCAGCACCTCGTTGGCACGGTTGCGGATGATACCGTTCTCTTTATAGGTCAGCTCGCTGCCCAGATCCTTCATGGTACGGAAGATATACTGAGCATTCTCGATCGACAGAGCACGGTCGGACATGAACGGAGTGTGGATAGCCTCGGTCATCATGCCCAGCAGGCACAGCTTCTGGCCGGTCAGGATGGTGACCATGTTGAACAGGGCATCCTGAATGTGGCCACGGAAGATGTTACCGGTCATGAACTTCGTGGGAGGCATATACTTCAGCGGCGCATTGGGGAAGATCTCACGGGCCATCTGAGCCTGAGCCAGCTCGTACAGGAAGGTATCCTCCACGGCGGGATCCATCTCAAATGCGTGGCCCAGACCCATCTGCTCCTCACGCATACCGGCGGTCTTGGCGAAGGCTTCGTTCAGGAACTGGGAAGCCAGCACCGTGTGAGCGCTGGTGATAGCGTCGTCGGTGGTCAGATAGTTATCCTCACCGGTGTTGATGATAACGCCGGCATAACCGTTGATAACACGGGAGAAGAACTGGTCCACGATGGTGCGCTGCATATTGATATCACGGAACAGAATGCCGTACAGAGCATCGTTCAGCATGACATCCAGACGCTCCAGAGCGCCCATGGCAGCGATCTCAGGCATACACAGACCGGAGCAGTAGTTGCACAGCCGGATATAGCGGTGCTGCTCCTCGCCCACTTCGTCCAGAGCCGCACGCATCAGGCGGAAGTTCTCCTGGGTGGCGTAAGTGCCGCCGAAGCCCTCAGTGGTAGCGCCGTAAGGCACATAGTCCAGCAGGGACTGACCGGTGGTACGAATCACGGCGATGATATCTGCGCCCTGCTTGGCGCCGGCCTTGGCCTGGATGATATCCTCGTAGATGTTACCGGTAGCCACGATGATGTACAGGTAGGGACCTTCTCTGTCGCCCCACTCCTTCAGGTAAGCGTTGCGCTTGGCAACGTTTTTGTTGATGCGCTCCACCGTTGCACGAACCACGGGGTCGATCACGGCACGGATCTCCTCGTCAGAGTGAGCGGGAACCTTGGACAGATCCAGCTCACCACTGTCGACGGCCTCAGCCACAGCCTGAGGATCCTTGCCGGTCTCTACCATGGCATTGCCGATAGCCCAAGCAGCGCCTGCAGGGAGCAGGGAAACTGCCAGCAGATGATCCACCACCACGTTGGGCATGGGGACGTCCATATCGTTGACGCCATCGACACCCAGCAGACGGCAGACGGCACGCTCAACGGTGACCGTAGTGTGCTGGTCGATAAAGACCTGAACGTCGTCGGCCACCTTGGCGGCAGACTGACGGGCCTGATTGACCAGCTCCATATTCAAGCCGAGTTTGCTTTCCATATTTTTACCTCTTATTTCTTGACGTGACGCTCGTTACGCAGCAGCTTGGTGGGCTCCAGATAACGCTGCTTGGTACCCTCGGCGACCCATGCCACACCGGTCTTCTCAGCCTTCTTCTTGCCCATGCAGACATCGCAGTGGCAATCCTGAACATAGTGCTCAGGCTGGGTGTAGGAGGTGATAACGCCCTCGAAGTTACGCAGGATAACCTTGCGGGGAGTCTCGGAGATCAGGTAGTTGGGCATAACAGGAGTCTTGCCGCCGCCGCCGGGAGCATCCACCACGAAGGTGGGCACGCAATAGCCGGAGGTATGACCACGCAGAGCTTCCATGATCTCGATGCCCTTGGACACGGGAGTACGGAAGTGGCTCAGACCCAGGGAAGGATCGCAAGCGTAGATGTAGTAAGGACGTACACGCATCTTGACCAGACCGTGAACCAGCTCCATCATGACGTGGGAGCAGTCGTTGACACCGGCCAGCAGCACGGACTGGTTGCCCAGAGGAATACCGGCATCAGCCAGCATGGCGCAGGCCTTGGCGGCTTCGGGAGTGAACTCCTTGGGCGTGTTGAAGTGAGTGTTCAGCCACACAGGATGATACTTCTTCAGCATGGCACACAGCTCAGGAGTGATACGCTGGGGGCACACCACGGGGGTGCGGGAGCCCAGACGGACGATCTCCACGTGAGGAATGGCACGCACACGCTTGATGATGTACTCCAGCGTCTCGTCGGAGACCATCAGGGAGTCACCGCCGGACAGCAGCACGTCACGGACCTCAGGATGAGCGGCCACGTAGTCGATGCACTTGTCGATCTGAGCCATCGGCACCTCGCAGTCATTCTGGCCGGCGAAACGACGACGGGTGCAGTGACGGCAGTACATGGAGCACTGGTCGGTGATCAGCAGCAGCACACGGTCGGGATAGCGGTGGGTCAGGCCGGGGGTGGGGGAGTCGGTATCCTCGTGCAGGGGATCGGCATCCTCGTAATCGGCATACTCCAGCTCCTCAGCACGGGGGATAGCCATCTTACGGATGGGATCGAACGGGTCGTTCAGATCGATCAGGGACAGGTAATAAGGAGTAACTGCCATACGCAGCTTGCCCAGCGTCTTGGCAACACCGGCCTCCTCATCGGGGGTCAGGTTCATGTACTTCTTCAGATCCTCAATCGTCTCAGCACGATTGGCGACCTGCCAATGCCAGTCATTCCACAGATTTTCGGGAACGTCAGCGAACAGACCATTGCGAGTCTTCATATTCGTTTTCTCCTTCAAATATTAAAAATATCGGTTAGCTTTTCCCGTCGCACTGGGCGCACGGGCAACTGTTCCGGCCAGCAGCGTCCTTCCCGCTCCTCAACGGGCCAGACCTCTGCACACCGTTATTTAACCTGCGTGGTGCTCCACGCATTTTCCATTTCTCCTCAACTCTGCGTACCGCCTCCTCAAGCCGCACGCAGCGTTCGGATCTCCCGAAGGCAGGGGGCTCCGAATAAGATGCTTACCTACAGGAGCCCGAAGGCCCCTGTAGGTAAAGCATATCATCGCAGTTTAGCAGTACTTCTCGTCGAACAGCTTGCGCAGCTTGGGATTCTCACGCAGAACATCCAGAGTGATGTTGGCGTGGTTCTTGGTGTAGCCGTTGCCGATGATCATGGTGACATCCTTGCCGATACCCTCAGCGCCCAGAGCAGCCTTGGTGAAGGAGGTAGCCATGGAGAAGAAGTACACCACGCCGTCATCACGGACAGGCAGGATGGCGGACATCTCGCAGGACTCGATGTTCACGCAGCAGATGGACAGATCATACTCCTTGCCGTCGTTGGCAGCCAGAGCAGCCTCCATGACCTCAACGGGCTTGGTGCAGTCGGCGACGATCACGTCGGTGTACACGCCCAGCTCCAGCAGACCGGGAACCTGCTTGGGGTTACGGACAACGCCCACGACCTTGCCCTTGGGGCCGACCTTCTTCATGGCCTCCCAGCCGCACAGCACGCCGGACTTGCCGTTGGCGCCCAGGATCAGGACGCTGTCACCCTCGTGGGGCAGCTTGCGGGCCTGAGCAGGAGCGCCGGCCACGTCCAGAGCAGCCAGAGCCAGAGGCTCGGACATATCCTCGGGCATCTTGGCATACAGAGCGGACTCGAACAGGATGGCCTTGCCCTCGATGTCCACACGGTCGATATCCTTGTGGATGGCCAGGATCTTGTCGATGCGCAGCGGGGTCATGGACAGGGACACCAGAGAGACGATCTTGTCGCCCTCCTTCAGGTCGAAGCCGGGCTTCTTCTTCAGGTCCTCACCGATGTGGGAGACAACGCCCTTGAACATACCGCCGGAACCGGTCACGGGGTTCTGCTGCTTACCACGCTCAGCAACGATGCCCAGGATCATCTCGCCGATCTTCTTCTCGTCGCCGCCGCAAGCCTCAGCGATCTGAGTGAAGGAAGCGGAGTCGATGTTCAGGGAGGTCACGTCGCAGACGATCTCGTTGGAGTAGACCTTGGACATATCGTTATCGACCTTCCAAGCAGCCTGGGTCAGAACGCCCTTGGGCTCGATAACACGATGAGTACCGTACTTGTTGCCTTTCAGCTCTGCCATAATATTTTTCCTCCTAAATAAATGTATAAATGAAAGAGTTGTTTTTACTTCAGGGGCTTGAGGCTCAGGATCTCACGAGCCTCAGCGGGAGTGGCGATCTCACGGCCCAGCTCCTTGGCGATGCGGACGACCTTGGCCACCAGTTCGCCATTGGAAGCAGCCTTCTGGCCCTTGCCCAGATAGATGTTATCCTCGAAGCCCACACGGACGTTGCCGCCCATGGCGATGGCCGCTGCGGCCATGGTCCAGGCGGAACGGCCCACGCCGGACACGGTCCAGGTGGAGCCAGCGGGGATCTTGCTGGCGAAGAAAGCCAGATTCTCCACGGTTGCGGGAGTGCAGCCGTGGACGCCCAGCACGAAGTTGAACTGCATGGGATGGGCAGGCACCTCACCCTTCTTGGCCATGCCAAGGATGGTGTCAATGTGACCCAGCTCGAAGCACTCGTACTCGGGCTTGATGTTGTTCTCCAGCATACGCTTGCCGAAGGCACGCATGGTGGGCATGGTGTTGTCGAAAATCTCGTCGCCGAAGTTGCAGGTGCCGCAGTCCAGAGTGGCCATCTCGGGGAACAGCTCGGTGGGCTGCAGACGCTCCTCCGGGGTCATACCGGCAGCGCCGCCGGTGGAGGGGATCATGATGACATCGGGCAGCTCCTTGCGGATGGCATCCATCACCACACGGAAACGCTCACGGCCCTGAGTGGGCGTGCCGTCGTCCTCACGGACATGGATGTGCAGGATGGCTGCACCGGCCTCGTAGGCGGACTTGGCCTCACGGACCATCTCCTCCACAGTGTAGGGCACAGCGGGGTTCTGCTCCTTGGTGACCTCAGCGCCGCAGATAGCAGCAGTAATAATCAGCTTCTCCATCTTGCCGCTCCCTTACTTCTCGATCTTCTTGCGCTGGCAGTCCTTGGGGGTCACGCAGGTGCCGTGAGCCACGCAGACAACGATGGGCTCGTCCAGCTCGTCAGCAGCGGAAGCGCTGATATCGGTGCGGGCAACGACGACCTTGCGGGCCTCGAAGCGCATGGTGCGGGAGGTGTTGCCGATCTTCTCGATCTCGCCATAGGCCTCAATGTAGTCGCCGGCGTACACGGGAGCCTTGAACTCCACCATGTCGTAAGCGCAGAACAGGCCCTCATCGCCGTCGCACTTGATGAGCAGCTCGGTGGCCACGTCACCGAACAGGTGCACCATGTGTGCGCCGTCCACCAGGTTTCCGCCGTAGTGAGCATCCTTTGCGCTCATACGCAGCCGCAGGGTAGAAGTGATCTTTTCCATAAGTTTTTCCTCCTTCATAAATTTGGGTCGTTTTCATGAAGTTCCGCCGCTGTGGCCATACCGCTCTTTCGGGCATAAAAAGAGCGCTATCGGTCAAGGCTGACCAATAGCGCTCCACGTCTTTCGACATGACAGTGCCGACGCTTACACCTCGACCCCAAGACCATGACGCCAGACCCGTCATGCCCTTTCGGCGAAGAACCCCTTCCTGCCCCGCTCTGCGAGTGTCTGTCCTCACGAAGCAGTACCCTGTCCCCCGCACCTCTATTGATTGCGGTATGAACTTCTACGGTCCTCATTATATCGTCTCCGCCGGGGCTTTGTCAAGGTGGCATTGTGACAAAAAAGACAGAGATTTTTTGTGCATGAGATAAAATTTCTGCATCGTTTTCTATGGGTTATGCACAAAGCGATATCCCACGAATACAGCGAAAGCGGGGGGCGTATCCGCTCCCCCGCCTTCGCCGGTCATTCTTCCAATTCTGCCGCCCTCCGGCGGCGCATACCGCCCCACAGACGCCGCACGCAGCAGCGGCCAACCACCGCAGAGAGCCTCCGGCGTCTTAATACGCCTGCTCGATCTTCTCCAGGATCTCCGGCTTCAGCGACAGCATCCGGCAGATGTTCAGGGCGTCTCTGGGGCAGTCGGACTTCCCCTCCACCCGGTACAGGCCGTAGTTCATGTGCCGTGCGATGACCTGAATGCCGTCGTCGCCGGTAGCCGCCAGTTCCTGCCGGATCTGCTCCGGATCCACGTCCCGCAGTCCGATGATCTGATAGTGCAGCCGGGCGTTCTCTGCCACCTTGTCGTAATGGGTGGTCAGCAGGGAGATGGCCTTCACCTCGTTGAGGTATTTGGTCACTGCCTGCACGATGACGGCGCCCTCGTCGGGGTTGGTGCCCCGTGCGAACTCATCCAGCAGGAACAGGGAGTAGCCCTGCTCCACCTCCTCCAGCGCCTTCTGGAACTGCACGATCTCCGAGCCGAAGCCGGACAGGCCCGACTGGATGGACTGCAAGTCATCAAAGAGCATCTTCACGCTGTAAAACAGCGGCATCCGGGCCTTCTTGGCGCAGACCAGAAAGCCCGCCTGCAAAAGCAGCACGTTCAGGGCCACGGTTTTCATCACCACGGACTTACCGCCCATGTTGGCGCCGGTGATGACGGTGGCCCCCTGCTCCAGCCGGATGGACACCGGCACGAAGGACCGACCCTTCTGCTCCAGCAGGTCGCACAGTTCGGGATTGATCATATCCGTCAGCTCCAGCTCCGTCTCCGTGATCTCCGGCCGCACGCCGCCGTAGCGTACGGCGAACAGCGCTTTCTGGATGATGAAGTCCAGCCGGCCTGCCGTGTCGGCGTCCTCCAGCAGATCTCCTGCCAGCGGAGCCAGCGCCTGCCCCATGCTGCGGCGCACCTTGGTCTCCTCGCTGTCCTCCTCGGCACAGACACGGGTCCGGCGGGAGCGCAGCTCCTCCTTCTCGGCATCGGTCTGTGCATGGTGCAGCTGCTCCTCGATCTGCTTCTTGGCCGCACGGATCTCCTTCAGCTTGGGTGTTGCATTGTCGGGGATGTAGAAGCCACGGCTGCGGGTCTTGTCCGGATCCAGAATCTCCAGCGCCTGCGCCGGATCATGGAAGGCCAGCGCCTTAAAGTGAGTGGTCTGGCACACCTGCTGGAACAGGGGGATCAGACTCTCCAGCCGCTGGAGGTATACCTTGATTTCAAACAGCTCCACATGATCCGGAATCTCCAGCGCCTGGCACCGGCGCAGAGAGCCACGGATGTCCTTCATCTGGCACAGCATCAGCCCGATCCTGTCATACAGTGGCTTCAGAGCATCCGCCGCCTTGGCGGCCTGCTCCACGTTATACAGCTCCGTCTCCAGTTCCTCCCTCTCGTCGGGGGAGTAGTAGCGCAGCTTGCGGATCTTCTCCTGACCGAAGGGGCTGCACCCGTGGAGAGTCTCCAGCGCATACTGCAAGCCGATTTTTTCCCTCTCTTCAAAGCGAATATTGATCATGTCAGCTCCTCCTTCACATTGATGACGGGGACGTCCACCGCCTCCCGCATCCGGGTCATAAATTCATCCTTATCGAACTTCCAGCCGTAGGCGGACACCGGGTTGATGGTAACGCACAGGGTCCGGGCGGCCTCCTCCGTCTCCAGCCGCACCTGACGGGTCTGGAGCTTATCCAGCGCATCACTGCTCAGCAGCACCTTGCTGGGATCCTTCACCACCAGCCGGGTATTCCGCAGCACACCGGAGCGCAGCAGGGGCATCACCATGGTATCCGTCAGCGCCCCGGAGATCAGGGCCTCGCCGTGATCCTTCAGGCACTTCTCCAGACTCTCCTCCATCTCCGGGGGCATGGTCTCCGCCTTGGGCAGATTCATCAGCCGGTACACATGGGCGGTGTCGGCTACGACCTTGTCGATGCTCATGTGGTATGAGGCCCCGGTGCAGAGGATGACCCCCTCCGCCACGGCCCGTGCGCCCAGAGACTTGCGGCCCAGAGCGCCGTCGATGATGGACTTGTCGGCCCCCATCTCGAAGAACAGCCGGGAGACCTCCTTGAGCTGCGTGGTGATGGACGGCCCTGCCAGCTGGACATTGCCGTCGCTGCGGGCCCGGAAGATCACCACCTCCCCCAGCGGCGTGGGGATGCCGGTGGTCTCCATGATCTCCAGCGTGGTGTCCCCCAGCCGCAGCATATCCTTGGCGGTGGCGATGAGGGTCCCCTCCCGCACGAAGATGCCGGGCTTCTCCGTGCCGGTGACCACGTCGGTGGACTCGCCGTCCCGGCCGATGGAGGTCAGGCCCAGCGTCCCCTGCAGGCGGTCGTGGTGCAGCATCCAGTTGAGCATGGTGGTTTTTCCGGCATTCTTGCACATTCCCACGATGGACATGGTCTGAACGCCGTTGAGCAGCTGTAACAGCTCTGCGGACATATCTACATACCCCTTCCGGTCAAATTTCAGTCAAATATAGATTATAGCGTATTTTGCCGGAAAAAGAAAGAGGAAAAACAAATTCTCCCTCTTTTCCGCCCCATTCCATGTAAAATACCGGAAAACCTCTGTCCCGCTCCACGGCGGAGGTTGTTTTATGGGAGAAACTGGCGTATAATAAAATGGAATATGCCAAGAAGTATAAGGAGGACCCTCCATGAAACTGATGGTCATCGACGGCAACAGCATCGTCAACCGGGCCTATTATGGCATCCGCCCCCTGTCCACACGGGACGGGCTATATACCCATGCGATCTATGGCTTTCTCACCACCCTCCAGCGGCTGCTGGACGAGGAGCAGCCGGAGGCGCTGTGCGTCACCTTCGACCGCCGGGAGCCTACCTTCCGCCATCAGGCGGATGAACGTTACAAGGCCCAGCGCAAGGGGATGCCGGAGGAGCTGGCCATGCAGCTGCCGTATCTGAAGCAGGTGCTCTCCGCCATGAACATCCCCCAGTACGACCTCACCGGCTACGAGGCCGACGATCTCATCGGCACCATCAGCCGCCGCTGCGAGGCGGCCGGCTGGGACTGCGTCATCGTCACCGGCGACAAGGACAGCCTCCAGCTCATCACCCCCCACACCAAGGTGAAGCTGGTGTCCACCCGTATGGGCCAGACCACCACCAAGGATATGACGGAGGAGACCTTCCGGGAGCAGTACGGCTTCGCCCCCATCCACATGATCGACCTGAAGGCCCTCATGGGCGATACCTCCGACAACATCCCCGGCGTCCCCGGCGTGGGGGAAAAGACCGCCATGGCACTGGTGCAGAGGTATCATTCCGTGGCGGAGCTGTACCGCCTGCTGCCGGAGATCGACGCCAAGCCCGGCGTCATCAAAAAGCTGCAGGAGGGCAAGGAGAGCGCCGAGCACTCCCGGTATCTGGCCACCATTGTCACCGATGCCCCGCTGGACTTCACCCCGGAGGACAACCTCCGCCGCCCCTTTGCCCCGGAGCTCTATGACCTGCTGCTGAAGCTGGAGTTTCAGAAGCTCATCGACCGGTACGGCCTCACCCCCCATCGGGACACGGAGGCCGCCCCGGAGCACACCGTCACCGTGGAGCCGCTGGAGACGGAGCAGCAGGCCCAGGCCCTGCTGGCCCAGTGGCGTCAGGCGGATCATGTGACCGTCTACGCCCTGCCGGACCTCTCTGTCCTCTCCGTCCAGTGGGCTACCGGAGCGCACACCTCCGCCGCAGCCGAGCTGGACCAGAACCACTATACCGGCGACTGGCACGCCCTGCTGACCGCCCTGTTCTCCGCCGATATCCGAAAAGTCGGTCACCACATCAAGGATACCATGCGCTCCCTACTGGAACAAGAGCTTCCCACCGACGGCTATCTGTTTGACACGGCGCTGGCCGCCTATCTGCTGGATGCCACCGCCGGAAGCTACGACCTCCAGCGGCTGTTCGTGCCCTACTATAATGAAGAACTGCCCAAGCCCCTGCATCTGGAGCCGGATGCCTTTGCCCCGCTGGCGGATACCGCTTCGGCGTGGGCGGCCCTCCACAGCTACTGCTCCGCCGTGGAGGCCCTGTATGAGACCCTCCCCCCCAAGCTGGAGGAGCTGGGCATGAAGGAGCTGTATCATACCGTAGAGCTGCCTCTCTGCCCGGTGCTGGCCCGGATGGAGCAGCGGGGCTTTCTGGTGGATGCCAAGGCGCTGTCGGACTTCGGTGAGAGCCTTACCGGCACCATCCGCCGGCTGGAGCAGCGGATCTATGACGCCGCCGGGGCTCCCTTCAACATCAACTCCCCCAAGCAGCTGGGCAAGGTGCTCTTCGAGGATCTCCAGCTGCCCCACGGCAAGAAAACCAAAACCGGCTGGTCCACCAACGCCGACGTACTGGAAAAGCTCCGCTGGCAACACCCCATCGTGGCGGACGTATTGGAATACCGGCAGTACAGCAAGCTGAAAAGCACCTATGCCGACGGCCTGCTGAAGGTCATCGACCCCGACGGCCGCATCCGCACCAGCTTCCAGATGACGGTAACGGCCACCGGCCGTCTCTCCTCCACAGAACCTAATCTCCAGAACATCCCCACCCGCACGGAGCTGGGCAGCCAGATGCGCCGGATGTTCGTGGCGGCGCCGGGGAACCTGCTGGTGGATGCCGACTACTCCCAGATCGAGCTGCGGCTGCTGGCCCATATCTCCGGCGACGAGGTGATGCAGCAGGCCTTCCGTTCCGGGGAGGACTTCCATACCCTCACCGCCTCCAAGGTGTTCCACGTACCGCCGGAGGAGGTGACCCACCAGATGCGCTCACGGGCCAAGGCCGTGAACTTCGGCATCGTCTACGGCATCTCCCCCTTCTCCCTGTCTCAGGACATCGGTGTCACCGTGGCCGAGGCCAAGGAGTATATGGAGCGCTACTTCGCCACATATACCGGCGTCCGCCGGTATATGACGGAGGTGGTGGAGCAGGCCCGGCAGCAGGGCTACGTCGTCACCCTCTTCGGGCGGCGCCGGGCGCTGCCGGAGCTGAAGAGCTCCAACTTCAACCTCCGCTCCTTCGGGGAGCGGGTGGCGCTGAATATGCCCATTCAGGGGACGGCGGCGGACATCATGAAACTGGCCATGATCCGGGTAGAGCAGCGGCTCTCCGGCGAGGGTCTGGCCGCCCGGCTCATCATGCAGGTCCACGATGAACTCATCGTGGAGTGTCCGGCAGAGGAGGCCCCCCGTGTCGAGGCCCTCCTGCAGGAGGAGATGCAGGGCGTCGCCCGGCTGTCCGTCCCCCTGCCCGCCGATGCCCACAGCGGCCCCGACTGGCTCTCCGCCAAGGGCTGAATAATTTGACAGATATCGAGGTCATCCTATGAACAACATCAAGATCGTACCCATGAACGCCGATCATCTGGAGTCGCTGGAGCGGCTGGAGCGCATCTGCTTCTCCCGCCCCTGGTCCCGGAAGATGCTGGCGGAGGAGCTGGAAAATCAGTGCGCCGCCTTTCTGGTGGCGGAGGACGCCGCCGGCGATGTGCTGGGCTATGCAGGACTGCTGGTGGCCGCTGACGAGGGCTATATCACCAACGTGGCGGTATTCCCGGAGCAGCGCCGCCGTGGCATCGCCGGGCAGCTGCTGCAGGTCTTTCTCAACTTCGCCGAGGCTAACCGTCTGGCCTTCCTGACGCTGGAGGTGCGCCCCTCCAACGCCGCCGCCATCGCTCTGTATCAGGGCTTCGGCTTTCAGGAGGCGGGCCGCCGCAAAAACTACTACGACCTGCCCAAGGAGGATGCCCTGATCCTCACCCGGCGGTTTGACGGGGAGGCGGCGCAATGAACATTCTGGCCTTTGAATCCTCCTGCGACGAGACCGCCGTGGCCGTGGTGCGGGACGGACGCACGGTCCTCTCCGACGCCATCCTCTCTCAGGCGGATATGCACGCTCTCTACGGCGGCGTAGTGCCGGAGATCGCCTCCCGCAAGCACGTGGAGGCCATTGCCGGCCTGACGGATCAGGCGCTGTCCGATGCCGGGCTCACCAAGAGCGACGTGGACGCCGTGGCCGTCACCTATGCCCCCGGCCTCATCGGCGCCGTGCTGGTGGGGGTCAGCTTCGCCAAGTCCGTGGCCTATGCGCTGGACGTGCCGCTGATCCCGGTCCACCACGTCCGTGGCCACATCGCCGCCAACTATCTGGCCTTCCCGGAGCTGGAGCCGCCCTTTCTGGCGCTGGCCATCTCCGGCGGCAACACCCTCATCGTGGATGTCCGGGACTATACGGACATGGCGATCTTGGGAGCCACACGGGATGACGCCGCCGGCGAGTGCTTCGACAAGGCAGCCCGTGTGCTGGGCCTTCCCTACCCCGGCGGCAAGCCCATGGACGCTCTGGCCCAGCAGTCCCCCGGTGGCAAGTATCCCCTGCCTCGTGTCCATGTGGAGGGAGCGGAGCTGGATATGAGCTTTTCGGGCCTGAAAACGGCGGTGGTAAATCTGGCCCACAACGCCCGGCAGAAGGGCGAGCCTTTGGACGCTGCGGCGCTGGCCCGTGACTTCACACAGGCCGTCAGCGACGAGCTGATCCCCCGTGCCAT
>OGRE01001180.1_pt1 | contig 23728 bp, 19 predicted proteins | sample 1553421 | NCBI WGS metagenome assembly OGRE01 (sample SAMEA2580076, study PRJEB22360) | human gut metagenome | biome: human gut; feature: human-associated habitat; material: faeces | place: Denmark | collected 2008/2010 | reverse complement strand
GGAAGGGCGACCCGGGGAAGGGGGAGGGCCGCCCCGGAGCCGCGCCCGCTGCTCGACCTGAAAGGCGCCATCCGCCGCGCCGAGGCGCGTGCCGCCGTGCGCTCGTTCGGACTGAACCCCGACACCAACGCCCACTTCCTCAACCTGCCGTTCTACGAAACGGGCGGCATCAAGAAGGGCCAGCTCACAGAGAAGGACATCGAAATCATCGTCAAGCTGCTGCGCGAGATCAAGCCCCATCAGATCTACGCCGCCGGCGACCTTGCCGACCCCCACGGCACGCACCGCACCTGCATGGAGGCCGTGCTCGGCGCCCTCGAAGTCGTGAAGGACGACGAGTGGCTGAAGGAGTGCCACCTGTGGCTCTACCGCGGCGCCTGGATGGAGTGGGACCTCGGCATGGTGGACATGGCCGTGCCCCTGTCGCCCGACGAGCTGATTATGAAACGCCACGCCATCTACCGCCACCTCTCGCAGAAGGACATCATGCCTTTCCCGGGCAGCGATCCCCGCGAGTTCTGGCAGCGGGCCGAGGAGCGCACGCAGAACACCGCAAAGCTCTACGACCAGCTCGGCATGGCCGAATACCAGGCTATCGAGGTGTTTGTGAAGATGTTTTAGCGCATCTTCACAAAAACTTCGATTAAAAAATGAAGTATTGAACATTAAAAAATCACCCCATGCGCTTAATCATTGAAAATACCCCCCAGCAGGTAGCCCAGTGGGCCGCCAATTACATCATCGCCCAGATCAAGAACAAGGAGCAGCACACCTCGTCGCCCTTCGTGCTGGGGCTGCCGACCGGCTCGACCCCGCTGGAGACCTACAAGGAACTGATCCGCCGCCACAAGACGGGCGAAGTGTCGTTCAAGAACGTCATCACGTTCAACATGGACGAGTATGTGGGTCTCCCCGAGGAGCATCCCGAAAGCTACCACTCGTTCATGTGGAACAATTTCTTCAAGCACGTCGACATCAGGCCGGAGAACGTCAACATTCTCGACGGCAACGCCGACGACCTGGCCAAGGAGTGCGCCGACTACGAGGCGCGCATCGTCGAGGCCGGGGGCATCGACCTCTTCATGGGCGGCGTGGGCGAAGACGGACACATCGCCTTCAACGAGCCGTTCTCGTCGCTCAACTCCCGCACGCGCCTCAAGACCCTGACGCAGGACACGATCCAGGTCAACGCCCGGTTCTTCGGCGGCGACATCTCGCTCGTGCCGAAAACCGCGCTGACGGTCGGCGTGGGCACGGTGCTCTCGGCCAAGAAGGTGCTGATCCTCGCCACGGGCCACAAGAAAGCCCGCGCGGTGCGCCACGGCGTCGAAGGCTCCTACAACCACCAGTGGACCATCTCGGCCCTTCAGGTGCACCCCAACGGCATTCTGGTCTGCGACGACCCGGCCGCCGAGGAGCTGCGCGTAGCCACCTACCGCTATTTCAAGGACATCGAGCGCGAAAACCTGATCTCGAAATAAGCGCATTCCCGATACGAAGTCTCCCGCAGGGCCTGCCCTGCGGGAGACTTTCGCTTCCACGCCCCGGATACAGAACTCCCGGCGTCATTTTACGGCCGGATTATTTGCCGAATGCCGGAAAAATTTTATCTTTGTAGAGCATTGCTTATACGGATAAATCGTGGGAGCGTCACTCAAGGACATAGCCTGCAAGCTCAACCTCTCGAAAACGACCGTTTCGTGGGTCCTCTCGGGGCAGGGCGACAAAAAAGGGATCAGCGCGGAGACACAGAGCCGCGTGCTCGCCTGCGCCCGCTCCCTGGCATACGAACCGAACCTGCTGGCCCGAAGCCTCAACACGGGCGTATCGAAAACCATCGGACTGATCCTCCCCTCGATTTCGGACACCTTCTTCGCCCACATCGCCGACTGGATCGAGTCGGAAGCCGAGCGGGAAGGCTACTCGCTGATGATCGCCGGCTCGAACTCCGAAACCGAACGGGAAAACGCCCTGATACGGCTTTTCAGGTCGAAAAAGGTCGACGGCATCATCATCGCCCCGGCCGACGCTTCGGGATGCGAGGTCGGCCGCCTTGCGGAGAGCGGCTGCCCGGTCGTGCTGTTCGACCGCTGCCTCGCGAAAACGGACGCCGGCTGCGTGGTGATCGACAACGAGGCGGGCAGCCATGCGCTGGTCCGTCATCTTGCCGCCCGGGGATTCCGCAAAATCGCCATCATCACGACCTTCCCCCACCTCCCGACAATGGAACTGCGGCACAGGGGCTACCTCCGCGCGCTGGCGGAAGCGGGACTGCACGCCGATCCCCGCCTCTACGGAGAGGTCGCCTATGCCGGCTACCGGCAGCACGTCTGCGATACGCTCGACCGCATTCTCGCCATGGTTCCCGACACCGACGGCTTTTTCTTCACCACGCATATCCTCGCCACCGAGGCCCTGCGCTATTTCCACGACCGGGGCATCGACATCAGCGACGGCCGTCTGGGGCTTGCCTGCATGCACGAAGACCCGCTTTTCCGCCTGGCCGCCCCCCGGATGAGCGTCGCCCGCTTCCCCGTCGAAGAGATCAGCGCCCACGCCGTGCGCCTCCTGCTGCGGCAAATCCGCGAAAGCCAATCGCCCGGCTCCGTCCGCCCGGCACCCGAATCGGTGGTGCTGCCCTGCCGCATGGAGTTCCGGGACGAATAAGCCCGTTCCGTCCGGACATCCCTCCCCCCCCCGATACGAAAGCCCCGCAAAACGATGAAGTCCTGCGGGTCTTTCTCCGGAAACTAATCTCTAAATTACTTCTCGGCAATCAGTCCGATTTCGTCGATGGCAAAATAAGCGGGAACGAGCAATCCGTAAGCATTCGCCTCATTCGAAGCAGGCGAGAAAGTCAGACAGTCGACCTTGCCCAAAGCGGAAAGATCGACCTTTTTCCAGTCCGACAACTTTTCCGAACCGTTGATCAGGAAGCACTCCGCACTACCGGTCTCCTTGCCCTCAAGCGAGCCGGTAATTTTCACTTTATAATAATACGAAGCCTCGTCAACCTGCGTCGGCTTATAAGGGTAGGTAATCGCGCTGTTGGCCATATACAGATAGCTGACCTGACGCGGTTCCACAAATTCGATCATCGGAGTTGCATAACCGCTCGTATATCCGTCGAAATAACCGATCATGCAGTTCGACGAACCGTTTGCTCCCTTATCGGCCCATACCATAAACTGGTTCGCATAATTGACGCTCGTAGCCGTTCTCCCGTAATTGGCAGACAAGACGAAACCGCCCCAATAGTCTCCGTAGCCGATGTCGGCTGAAAAATAGGTTCCGAACCAAATCTTCTCATCCGAGGTCGAACAAAGATACCCGTTGTAAACGCCACCTACGGCCAGATCGTCGTAGCTGCCGCCCTTCGCCCAAAAGACATTATGGTGATTTCCCGCCGCAGAACCGCCGCTAACGGTAATGTCGCCGAGCTGTACAGCCTTGCCGTCGATAGCAAGCATCCCCTCGCTCGTTTCGAAAGAAATCAAATTAGACGGTTCCGGCTCCGGATCGGGATTGGGGTCCGGATCGGGTTCCGGATCGGGTTCGCTCACATGCACGGTACAGGTTGCCGACACCGAACCGTATGTCGCCGAGATTTTGGCGGTTCCGGCAGCCACGGCCGTCACAAGACCCGATTCGGAGACCGTCGCGAACTCCTCGGCATCCGAAGACCACACCACGTCGTCGGTGGTATTCGCCGGCGCCGGCGTTGCGGTGAGTTGCAGGGTTTCGCCGACTGCAAGTTCTTTTTCCGTACAATCGAGCACAACCGCAGTCGCAGGGACGCGGGAATCGCCGTCATCGTCCGAGCAGGCGGCCAAAGCGCAGGCCGCAAATGCGAAAAGCAAGAGTTTTTTCATCGTTCGTCTGATTTTAAGTATGTTCGTAAAATAAAAAATCCGGTCCCGGAACCTCCCGGAATCGAACCTTTTTCACGTCCATACCCGTATTTCAGCCACGAAATACCAAGACTTGCGATGCTCCGTTCTCCGCAGACACACCCCGAAAAAAGATTCTTCCTCGTCGGGAAGCTGCAAGGCAGGTCTTCTGGCTCGTTCCTGCCGCAACGCCTTCCCGGCCCTCTCGGACCAGTGGCTTTCAGCGTGTCGCGGCAACTCTCGGAACTTACAGCAGCGGGAACTGCTGCCGATTTTCACGGCATTCCCATTTAATCACACGGGGCCTTGCCCGGCCCTTTGTGAACCATTGCGGTGCAAATTTAGGAAATAAATTCGTATCTTTGCCTCCGCAAACATAAAATTCGCAAAAAATTATGAAGCACGCATACGTATTCCCGGGCCAGGGCGCCCAGGCCGTCGGAATGGGCAAAGACCTCTACGACAACGTTCCGGCTGCGAAGGAACTCTTCGAGAAAGCCAACGAGATCCTCGGTTTCCGCATTACCGACATCATGTTCGCCGGTACGGACGAAGAACTGAAGCAGACCCGCGTCACCCAGCCCGCCGTATTCCTCCACTCGGTGATCATGGCCAAGGCGCTGGGCGTGAAGCCCGATGCCGCCGCCGGACACTCTTTAGGCGAATTCTCGGCCCTCGTGGTCGCCGGAGCGCTCTCGTTCGAGGACGGTCTGAAGCTCGTTTCGAAGCGCGCCATGGCCATGCAGGCCGCCTGCGAAGCGCAGCCCGGAACGATGGCCGCCATTCTCGGTCTGGAAGACAAGGTCGTGGAGGAGATCTGCGCGTCGGTCGACGGCGTGGTCGTCGCCGCCAACTACAACTGCCCGGGCCAGCTGGTGATCTCGGGAGCCGTGGAGGCCGTAGACGCCGCCTGCGAGAAAGCCAAGGCCGCCGGAGCGCGCCGTGCGCTGCGCCTGCCGGTGGGCGGAGCGTTCCACTCGCCGCTGATGGAGCCTGCCAAGCAGGAACTTGAGAAAGCCATCGCCGAAGCGCCGTTCCAAACGCCCGTATGCCCCGTTTACCAGAACGTCGACGCCAAGCCCTATACCGATCCCGCCGCCATCAAGGCCAACCTGATCGCCCAGCTGACGGCCCCCGTGCGCTGGACCTACATCGTGCGCAACATGCTCTCCGACGGCGTGACGGAATTCACCGAACTCGGCCCCGGCAGCGTGTTGCAGGGACTCATCCGCAAGGTGGACCCCAACGCAGTCGTGGAATCGAAATCGACGCTGTAAAACAAAAAGTTTCGCTTAAAAATTAACGCCCTGAAAATCAGGGCGTTAATTTTTTACCCCTCATTTTGAAATAAAATTTATTAAATTTTATTAAAAACTTATTGCATTTATTAAAGATAGTGTATATATTTGCAGAGTTAGTTAAAAATGAGCCTGGAAGGATGACATCACTTACCGAATTTTTCAACAAACACGAAGACGACGCCCTGAAGGGCATTACGCACAAAAACAGCATCATCAAGCGCAACATCATCGCGCACATGGCTGTCAACGGAGAATGCACGCTTTCGGAGCTTACCAAAGAGCTTCACATCAGTGTCCCCACGATCACCAAACTGGTTCAGGAACTGGTCGACGAGAACATCGTGACGGACCTGGGCAAGGTGGAAACCCCGGGCGGACGGCGCCCCAACATCTTCGGCCTGGCCAACTCGGCAATCTATTTCGCCGGGGTGAACGTCGGTCGTGACAACATGCGCTTCCTGATCACCGATCTGCAAAACAACATCATCAAAGAGGAGAACGACTTCACGTTCGAGCTGCTCGACCGTCCGCAGTGCATCGAGCGCATCTGCTCGGGCATCGAGAACTTCATCGCCACATGCGGCATCGACCGGGGCAAGATTCTCGGGCTGGGCGTCTGCATGACGGGACGCGTGAACCCCGACACGGGCCGCAGTTACAAATATTTCACGTCGAGCGAACAGTCGTTGCGCGACTTGCTCGAAGAGCGCGTCGGCATCCGCGTACTGCTGGAGAACGACACCCGCGCCCGCTGCTATGCCGAATACACCTGCGGCAAATCGAAGGACGAGAGCAACGTGCTGTACCTCCACATGGGCCGCGGCGTGGCCATCGGCATCGTGGTCGACGGACAGCTCTACTACGGCAAGAGCGGCTTCGCCGGCGAGTTCGGCCACATTCCCTTCTTCGACAACGAGATCATCTGCTCGTGCGGCAAGAAGGGCTGCCTCGAAACCGAGGTTTCGGGCATCGCCATCGAGGACAAGATGTGCCACCTGATCCAAAAGGGCGTGAACACCATCCTCAAGGAGAAATACGACCAACAGAAGACCATCCATATCGACGACATCATCACTGCGGCGAAGAACGACGACAACCTTTCGATCGAACTGATCGAGGAGGCGGGCGAGAAGGTCGGCAAGGCCGTGGCTTTCCTGATCAACACGTTCAACCCCGAGACGGTCATCGTCGGCGGCAACCTCGCGGCGGCGGGCGACTACATCATGCTGCCGCTCAAATCGGCGACGAACAAATATTCGCTCAACCTGGTCTACAAGGACACCAAGTTCCGCGTGTCGAAGATGACCGAGAACGCCAACGCCTGGGGCGTGGCCATGCTGATCCGCAACAAGATCATCGGATTGTAATGAACATCGAGGGCCGCACCATCCGCCTGCGGGCCGTGGAGCCGGGCGACGTCGACCTGATGTACGAGTGGGAAAACGACTGCGACATCTGGCCGGTCAGCGGGACGACGGAGCCGTTCTCGCGTCATCAGCTGGAGCGCTTCGTCGAACGGCATCAGGACATCGTCGGGGTGCTCTGCGACGGACAACTGCGGCTGATCATCGAAACGCTGTTGAGTTCCAAGCCGGTCGGGGCGATCGACCTGTTCGAATACGACCCGATCCACCGCCGGGCAGGCATCGGCATCCTCATCTACGAACAGAGCGACCGGGGACGCGGCTACGCCTCCGACGCCGTGGAAACCCTCTGCCGCTACGCACACGATACGCTGCGCGCGCATCAGCTGTGGTGCAACGTCGGTGCCGACAACGAAGCGAGCCTGCGCCTGTTCCGCAGCGCGGGATTCACCGAGATCGGCGTCAAACGCGACTGGCTATGGCGGCCCGACGGCTATCACGACGAGGTGATGCTGCAAAAGATGCTGGAGTAATCCCATTTAGAACCGAAAAACCTTTTAGACATAGAAATTCCCAAATATCTATACATATTCAATATGTGACGGATAAATATTCCCCGGAGTTTGTTGCCCCTTTTTCAGTATTAAAGTTTGGACTTCAACATAAGAATAAGGAGACCAATACACTAACATTGGACATTCTGACAAATCGAGTGTATTGAAATAAAGCCTGTTATTATCATGTTCTGCCCCAAGCAGAATACCTTTTAAGACTGATCCTGATATTTTCAAGGTTCTGCTGTAATCAGCACTCATCAATAATTGAATTTTTTCAGCCGAATTTGAACCAAAAATAATTTCTTCGGCAGAAAAAGATTGGAAATTACATGGAGCCAGACACTCCGACAAATCCAATTTCTGAAACCGACAATCAGCCCCGAAAATAAAGTGAGAGCGGGAACTTCCAGAAGACGTTACTTTGAATTCATCGGATAATTGCGTGAATTGATACTCATATAACGGGTACGTCACACAAACACAATTGCCAAGCACCAACTCTTCAATTGGAGTATATCCGCCCGACAACACGACCTTTTTTATTGGAGAAAGGTCCAGTTTAACAAGTTGATTTCGGGAACAATCCAATGTCAGAGATGGCACCGCAGGCAAAGCCAATGAAGTCAATCCGGCATTTTCACACCCAAGCCATTCAAGCGCAATCAACTTTGAGCAATCAAGTGCTTCAATGCCCGATGCTCCGCCAAGATTCAGTGTTTTCAGCTTTACATTATTCGAAACATTTAACGTTGCATCCGCACAATTCTCATAAGACAAATAGACCAAACCAGCCAGTTGCGAAAAGTCGCTCGACACAAGCCTAATCCCTGAACACGAAAGGTGGGTCACACTGACACAAGAAGATATATCGAGCCAAGCAGATGAATTCTCCCCGCACAATAAATGAGTAAGTTGCGTAAGATTACTCAAATCCAACGCCTCCAGATTATTATTATAACAATTCAGATAACGGAGCCCCCGTTTTCCGTATAAATCAATCCGTTGCAACATATTGCCCGCACAAGAAAGATAAGTCAACCCGGGAGAAGATTGCATATTGAGGTTTTTTAAGCCGAGATCGTTGCACTCCAGCCACTGCAACGAACTACACCCATCAAGCGTTAAATTTTCAAGGCTCCCAAATATCTCCATCCGCACGGCATTCGGCGCCTTAACGGTAAGTGATGTTGTTTTGATCCAAATATTAACAGCGGATTCGGGCATCGACTCACGGTAGGTGAATAGAGGAGTCATGAAAGGATCTTCTATCACTTGTCCGATCGGAGAATCATAGGACTCGACATTCGTAAGTTCTCCGAAATCGAGCAGTTCCAATGGATTATTATCGCAATACAAAGATACAAGGAAGAGATTGTCAGACAAATCCAATTTTTTCAGACGGTTTTTATCACACTTCAAGTTGACTAACCGCTCGTTATAGCGACAATCCAGAACAGACAAATTATTATCGGAACAATCCAATTCCGTCAGATTCGGCAAATACTCGATTCCAGACAATGAACTAATCCCCAATCCAGAGCAGTCCACGCTCGTAACAAGGGCCGCCTCCGCCTTGGTAATAACTCCGTCGCCGTTCTGGTCCCAATTCAGGTAACAATACCTCAAAAAGGCTGGATCAGATATTCGATCTGCCAAATCATTTGGGTAAACCAGTTCAGGTTTTGAATTTTCAAATTCCGAGTCATCTTTGCTGCAGCCAGCCAGCGCCAGAATCAAAGTGAAAATACTAAACCAACGTTTTTTCATAGAAAAATAATTGCTGTCGCTTGGCTAATGCGACCATTCACAAAAAGAAAGTGTGGAGCCGTTCGTTTATCTGGATGGAGGTTCTGGTAAACCTTGAGTCAAATAAACAATACCCCACACTTGTACAGCATGGAGCAGAAACTCACATACCAATACAAGTGATGAGTGTTATTGCTCTCCTTGACTCATTGAAATTTACCAGATTTCCATCCAAGGATAAAAGCGAAACACTTTCATCAAAATATGTCTTGCCGGATTACCCGACTATGCAAAAATAGAAACTATTTTCGAGAAAACAACAATCAAACACGCTTTTGTCCAATAAATAGAAATCCCGGACTTGGTCGAAAAGCCCGGGATTCTTTTACAACTACCGTGCGGATTACTCCAGCCGGCGCGAACCGTCGGAGATCACGACGTCGTAAACCTTCGGTTCGTGGCCGTATTTGGCGTTGAACTTCTCCTTGGCCGTGGCGATGAAGTTGTCGTAAAGTTCGTCCTTCACCAGGTTGATCGTGCAGCCGCCGAAGCCGCCGCCCATGATGCGCGAACCCGTCACGCCGCACTCCTCGGCGACCTCCGCCAGGAAGTCCAGCTCCTCGCACGACACTTCGTAGTCCTTCGACATGCCCCAGTGGGTCTCGTACATGCGCTTGCCGACCGTCTCGTAGTCGCCCTTTTCGAGCGCTTCGCATACGTCCAGAACGCGCTTCTCCTCGCCGATCACATAGCGGGCGCGCTTGTAGTCCTCCTCCGAAATCCGATCCTTGACGGCTTCGAGCTGCTCCATCGTGGCGCCGCGCAGGAACTCCTGCCCCAGCACCTTCGCAACGCGCTCGCAGGAAGCGCGGCGGTCGTTGTACGGAGAGCCTACCAGTTCGTGCTTCACGCGCGAATCCAGCAGAACCAACTTATAGCCCTTCGGGTCGAACGGGAAGTAGGCGTATTCCAGCGAACGGCAGTCCAGACGGATCAGGTTGCCCTTCTTGCCGAACACCGAGGCGAACTGGTCCATGATGCCGCAGTTCACGCCGCAGTAGTTGTGCTCGGTCGACTGACCGATCTTCGCCAGTTCGAACTTGTCGATACCGCAGTTATAGAGGTCGTTCAGCGCAAAGGCGTAGGTTGACTCCAGCGCTGCCGACGACGACATGCCGGCGCCCAGGGGCACGTCTCCGGCAAACACCGTGTCGAAACCGCCGATCTTGCCGCCGCGCTTCTGAATCTCGCGGCAGACGCCGAAGATGTAGCACGCCCAGCTCTCGGCCGGTTTGTCCGCCTCGTTCAGACCGAACTCCGAGCTTTCGCCCAGGTCGAGCGCATAAGCGCGCACCTTGTCCGTGCCGTTGAGCCGGATCGCCGCGACAATACCCTTATCGACCGCCCCCGGGAAGACGAAGCCCCCGTTGTAGTCCGTATGCTCGCCGATCAGGTTGATGCGGCCCGGAGAGGCGAACAGGATGGCTCCTTCGCCGTAAAGTTCATTGAATTTCTTGCTGACTTTTTCTTTCATGGCTCTTATTTTGTGGTTTTAAGTTTGAGTATCCGGATTCGGATTGCACGAAGATAGGAAAAAAATCCGTGACGCCCGGCATAATTTCGTTTCAATTAACAATAAAAATCGACCATTTCATGCCCGGAATCCCCGAAAACGGCTGCGGCGACATCCTTATGCAAACGAAAGTTTTGCCTTCTTTTCGACTTGTAAATCCGGAAATGTTTGCTACCTTTGTAATGGTTTCGTTTCAGAAGTCACCAACTAACATTTCAAACGATATGACAAAAAACCTCATTTTGGCCGCCGCCATGCTGTTAGCAGGAGGCGCCGTCGCAGCCCAACCCAAGGTAATCGCACACCGCGGTTACTGGACAGCCCCCGAATCGGCGCAGAACTCGATCGCTTCGTTCACGAAAGCCGACGCCGTCGGTGTCTTCGGCTCGGAAATCGACGTATGGCTCACCGCCGACGACAAACTGATCGTCAACCACGACCGCATTTACAAAGGCACGGACGTCAACATGGAGAAAGCCACCGCCAAGGAGATCACGGCCATCGTGCTGCCCAACGGCGAGAACATCCCCACGTTCGACGCCTACCTGAAACTCGTCGCCTCGAAACCCGACACGCGCCTGATTCTCGAAATGAAGTCGCTTTCGGATTACAACCGCGAAGACCTCGCCGCCAAAAAGATCGTCAAGCAGCTCAAGAAATACGGCGTGCTGGACCAGACGGAGATCATCGCCTTCTCGATCAACGCCTGCATGGCATTCAAGAAGCTCATTCCCGACACCAAAATCTACTACCTCAACGGCGACCTGGCTCCCAAGAGCATCAAGAAACTGGGGCTGGCCGGCATCGACTACTCGATGAAGGTGCTCCGCAAAAACCCCGAATGGGTGAAGCAGGCGCACGATCTGGGTCTCGAAGTCAACGTCTGGACCGTGGATTCGGAGGAGGACATGAAGTATTTCATCGGGCTGGGCGTGGACTACATCACCACCGACTACCCCGAGCGGCTGCAAGCCCTGCTGAAATAACGACCGGCCGATTCGTCAGACAGCCGCTAAAGATATGTATAAAAAAGCGCTACTGATGCTGGGATTGCTGAGCCTCGGGCCAGGAGATGCGGTCATTGCACAAACAGACATTGTAAACATCCCGGAGGCGTTCTGGGAGTCGGGATTTGTTCTCAACGGTTGCAAAATCGAATTTCCCTGCAAACTTATCGACCTGATGCAGACCTCGAATTATAAAAGCGGCTCAGTCAACACCAAAATTCCTCCTACCGGCGAAAACGAATTTTGGGCCGTAACTTTAACCAACGGGAAGGGAGAGAGAATCGAGGCTACGCTATTCAACCCCACGGCGCAGGAACTCGATGAAGCCGACTGCCTTGTAAACAGCATCAGCATCGGACCGCGTTCCGATAATTGGCACAATATCTCGGACTTTGCCGTTTTCGGTTTAAAGAGTAAGACGGCCACGCGGGAAGAGGTCGTCCAGGCGATCGAGAAATATTGCGGCGCACCTGCATACGTCATCGAAACTCCGAATGCGGATTATTACCAATTTTATGATAAAAAGCCTACGGTAGCTAATCCGGCACATTGGACAAATATCAAAATAGAGATCACGATTTCCAAAATGAAAGACACGTATAATGAAAAAATGATAGGATTCGACTTCCAACATGCAGGTGACTTTTACCGTAAACCGGAACCGAAATGATAAACCGTGCCGAACCTCTATTTTTCGCTTAACCTGAAAGCGGCCGTGATGTTCACGGCCGCTTTTTTATGATTCCACGTTCGGGGAAGAATGGCATATCAGACATCCACCACCGTCACCTCGATTCCGCGTTCGCGCAGGCGCTCCAGATAGAGGGGCTGCACGCCGCTGTCGGTGATGATGCGGTCCACCGCCTCCAGGTCGCAGATCTTGCTGAATCCGCGGCGCCCGAACTTCGAACTGTCGGCCAGCACCACGACCTTCTGCGCGGCGTTGATCATCGCGCCGTTCAGCGATGCCTCGAGCATGTTGGTCGTCGTCAGCCCGAACTCGGTATCGATGCCGTCGACACCGACAAACAGCTTGCTGCAGTTGAAATTGCGGAGCATCGACTCGGCAAAGGGTCCCACGACCGAAACCGAACTGCTCCGGGTGATGCCGCCCAGCTGGATGACGTCCACATCGGCGTGCTGCGAGAGAATCTGCGTCACGGGAACCGCCGCCGTGATGACCGTCAGGCGGCCTACGGGTTTGATCTCCCGGGCCAGAAAGGCCATCGTCGTGCCCGAAGCGATGATGATCGAATCGTCCTGCGACACGAGGGCCGCGGCGGCGGCACCGATCGCCCGCTTCTCGGCGACGTTCTTCTTCTCTTTCTCGTTGACGTGGCGATCGCTGATATAAGGGCTTATAAGAATGGCGCTGCCATGCGTCCGGTAGAGTTTCTTCTGCTGTTCGAGGTAGGACAGGTCCTTGCGGATGGTCACTTCCGAAACCTTGAAAAGCTCGGAGAGCTGTGTCACCGAAATCGAGCCGTTCTGCTGCAACAGCGACAAAATACGGCTGTGCCGTTCCGGAAGGCTCAAAAGTGGTTCTTCACCTGGTTTGTTCATGCGCAATTAAAATTTTAAAGTTTTGAGAGACTAATATACGAAAAATATTCGAAACACGAACATTCCGCCGCGATTATTTTCCCTCCCGCAAGAAATTGCATGCCCGATCAGAATATTTCAAATTAAAAGGTTTTTTATTTTGAAATCGCCGAAATGATTTGTACTTTTGTTCCGAAACGAAATCAATCATCAAACCGATATTTATGGAAAGAGCATCACAAATCAAAAAGTTGTCCGACAAGGGCAAAATCTGGGACATGGTAGTCGTAGGCGGCGGTGCGACCGGACTCGGCGTCGCGGTGGATGCAGCCACGCGCGGCATGAGCGTAGCCTGCCTGGAGAAGACCGACTTTGCGAAATGTACGTCGAGCCGCTCGACCAAACTCGTGCACGGCGGCGTGCGCTACCTGCAAAAGGGCGACGTGATGCTGGTGCTTGAAGCGTTGCGCGAGCGCGGCCGCATGAAGGCCAACGCCCCGCATCTGGTGAAGGACCAGGCGTTCGTCATTTCGAACTACCGCTACTGGGACAATTTCCTTTACTTCTGCGGCCTGACCTTCTACGACCTGCTCTCGTTCGGCTTCGGCTACGGACGTTCGAAGTACATCTCCGCCAAGAAAGTGATGAAATACATCCCCACCTCGGTCGAAAAGGGGCTGAAGGGCGGCGTGGTCTACCACGACGGACAGTTCGACGACTCGCGCATGGCCATCAACCTCGCCCAGACCTGCGTCGAGAACGGCGGCACGGTCGTCAACGAGGCCACCGTGACGGGCATCCTGCACAATGAGGCGGGCAAGGTCGCCGGCGTGAAGTTCGTCGACAACACCACCGGCGAGGAGTATTCGATCAAGGCGCGCAGCGTCGTGAACGCCGCCGGCTGCTTCGTCGACGACATCATGCACATGGACAGCCCCGAACACCGCAAGATGGTCACCCCGAGCCAGGGCGTGCACCTCGTGCTGGACATGAAATTCCTGCAGAGCGACTATGCGATCATGGTTCCCAAGACCTCGGACGGCCGCGTGCTGTTCGCCGTGCCCTGGCACGACAAGGTCGTGGTCGGAACGACCGACATCGTGCGCCCCACCCCGGAGGAGGAGCCGCGTCCGCTGAAGGAGGAGATCGACTTCATCCTCGGCACCGCGGGACTCTACATGAACCCGGCGCCCACCTACAAGGACATCCTCTCGGTATTCGCGGGTCAGCGTCCGCTGGCGGCGCCCAAGAAGGAGGGCAAGAACACGAAGGAGATTTCGCGCAGCCACAAGGTCATCACCTCGGACAACGGTCTGGTGACGATCACCGGCGGCAAGTGGACCTCCTACCGCCTGATGGCCGAGGACACGGTGGACAAGGCCATCGAAGTAGCGGGACTTCCCCGGCGCAAGTGCGTGACCAAGAAATTCCACATCCACGGCTACCGCAAGAATCCCAACCTCGCCGACCATATGTACGTTTACGGTTCGGACGAGCCGAAGATCCTGAATCTGATCAAGGAAAACCCGGCGCTGGGCGAAAAGCTCTCTCCGAAGTTCGGCTACACGCTTGCCGAGGTGGTTTGGGCCGTGCGCGAGGAGATGGCCCTCACGGTCGAGGACGTGCTGGCGCGCCGCGTGCGGCTGCTGTTCGTCGACGCCCGCGAGGCGATGGCCGCCGCCCCGAAGGTCGCCGAAACGATGGCCCGCGAACTGGGCCGCGACCAGGCATGGATCGATGCGCAGGTCGAAAGTTTCACGAAGATGGCGAAAAATTATATCTTTGAAGCTTAAACGGACTTTAACCCAAGCTTAAAATGTTCAATTTTTTTAATCCTCCGGCTCCCAAACCGAGGCTCTCCCAGGACAAAATCCCGGCCAAATACGCGCAGATGCGTCTGCGCGTATTTTTGGGTGCGTTTCTGGGATACGCAGCCTACTATCTGGTGCGCAAGAATCTTTCGCTCGCAGCGCCAGGCATGATCGAGTCGGGACTCCTCGACAAGGCCAGCGTAGGACTCGCGGGTTCGGCGATCTCGATCGCCTATGCCTTCAGCAAGTTCATCATGGGCAGCCTTTCCGACCGTTCCGACGCACGCAAGTTCCTTGTCGTAGGACTTATTCTCTCATCGTTGCTGATGATTTGCACGGGACTGATCCCTTACAGCCACACAAATCCCGGCATCAACGTAAGCATTATCTTCGGTCTGATGCTGCTGGTGGGCTGGCTTTCGGGCATGGGATGGCCTCCCTGCGGGCGTATCATGGCCCACTGGTTCTCCCAGAACGAACGCAGTTTCAAAATGTCGGTATGGAATACGTCGCACACGATCGGCAGTGGCTCGCTGGGACTGCTCGTAACCGCCGGAATCGCCATCTTCGCCATGCTGGGATGGGGCGACACGTGGCGTGCAGCCTTCATCTTCCCGAGTTGCGTGGCGCTTCTTCTGGCCGTTTTCTGCTGGTGGGCGCTGCGCGACACGCCCCAGGCCTGCGGGCTGCCTCCCATCGACGAATACCGCAACGATTACTCGGCGGTAAAGGCCGCCAAGGGAGAAGAACAGAAAATCCCCTTCAAAAAACTCTTCGTCGACTACATTTTCAAGAACAAGATTCTCTGGCTCATCGCCCTGGCCAACGCTTTCGTCTATCTGGTGCGTTACGGCATCAGCGACTGGGCGCCGGTCTACCTGCAGGAGATGAATATCATGGATGCCTCGCAGAGCAACCTGGCCTTCTCGCTGCACAACTACGCGGGCGTCCCCGGAACGATCATCTGCGGATGGATCTCGGCCAAATTCTTCAAGGGACGCTGCGCCCCGGCCAACGTGATCTACATGGTGTTGGTGCTGATCGGCATTCTGGTCTATTGGAAAGCCGCTCCCATTGCCCAGTCGCTGGCTGAAATCTTCGGCGGCGACCCTGCCGCCATCGGCCGCACGGTCGTCTACACGGCGCTCTGCGAAATCGGGTTCTGCATCTACGGTCCCGTGGCGCTGATCGGCATTCAGGCGCTGAACCTCGTGCCGAAGAATGCAGCCGGAACGGCCGCAGGATTCGTCGGGTTGTTCGGCTACCTGTTCGGCGACGCCGTGCTGGCGAAAATCGTCATGGGTTCGGTCGCCAACGACAACTCGCTGGGATGGAACGCCACCTTCTGGATGTTCATTGTCGCCAGCCTGCTTGCCACGGCATTCTGCGCCACAACCTGGAAACGCGAGAAACAGGCGCTCTCCCGATAGAAAATTCCCGCTAACGAATCGTGAAAGCCCTTAACTCCCGGTTAAGGGCTTTTTCACGCCCTCCGACCAGACGGTCGACCAAGGCATGGAAACGGGGCGAATGGTCGTGGTGAACCGTGTGGCAGAGTTCGTGGACGATCACATAGTCGCGCAGGTGCTCCGGAAGAGTCATCAGAAAGAGGCTCAACGAGATGTGGTTGCGCCCCGAGCAACTCCCCCACTTCGTGCGCGAGGCGCGGATCGAAAGTTTTTCGTACTTCAGGCCCGTCGCCTCCGACAGTCGCCCGATGCGGCCCGGCAGGTCGGCTTTCGCCGCACGGCGCAGCTCCTCGATACGGGCTTTCCGCTCCTCGGGCGGCAACTGCGGAGGCAGGGATGCCCGCTTGCGGGCGAGCCGTTCGCGCGCCGCCCCGATCCATTCCGCTTTTTGCTCCAGAAAATCCAAAGCCCGTTTTTGCGGCACCCCGCAGGGGAACGAAAGCCGCACGGCACCCGTGGCACGCACCGAAATCGAAATGCGGCGGGCGCGCACGGTCTGCGAGAGGGTCACCTCGCCCAGCCGGGGATGCACATAGAGGGAGGTCATCGCATCAGCACAGCATTGATCGCCATTCCCTGTATTACAACGGCAGAATCCGTACGTTCCAACTTAATATTTTCGAACAGAATCCGGCAACGGTCATCGCGGTAATCCAACAGCCGCAACAACTGCTCCGGCGCAGGCTCGCACGCTTCGGCCGGATCGAATCCGCTCCTTTCCAGCTGGCGTTCCAGCAAATCCCGACAGGAAATCCGGTACACGGCACACTCCTCCCCCAAAAACAGACGAAGCGTATCGTTGCTGACATCATAACTATGATCGTTGTACCAGTTCCGGAGATTCGTATAATAATGCGGATATTCCGCATTTACCTCGAACCGGACATTAACGGGCGCCTCCAGTTCAATAATATTGGTATCGACACATGTATCGACACAGCTCCAATCATAGCCCCACCTCACGTAATCGCGCATCGCTTCGGGGAAAATCGCGGCCAGATCGTCGAGGTCCTTCACGCCGAAACGGGCGAAAGCCGCGCTGTCGCGGCGGATATAGTCGAGCGACTCGTAGAGTTTCCGGTACTCCTTCTTATAAACGGTATCGGCCAGCGGCATCGGCGTCAGCAGCAGCCGTCCGTCCCCGCCGAGGCGTCCGAGCCGCTCCGCCACCCGCTCCGCGCGCTGCGTCTGCGACTGCACGGCGATACGCTCCGGCTCGAGGAAGGGAACGTAAGCCAGCGCGGCGAAGCTCACCCATGCCGCAAGACACACCCACAGGTAACGGCCCGTACGCTGCGAAAGGAACAACAGCACGCAGAGGGTCATCAGACCGCCGCACACCACGAGGTAGACGCGCGGTTCGGTCAGGCCGTATTCGTTCGTGCGGCGCACCACGCCGATCCAGAACAGCGTCAGCACGGGCAGCGACACAAGGCTGAAACGGTCGAAAAACCAGTCGTAAATCCGTTTTTCAAGCAGCCGCCCCAGCGCCTTCACGGCCAGCGCCGTCATCGTGAACCCGAAGACCAGATAGGCCACGCCGCCCTCGGGCAGCGTCCACGTGACGAGGATTTTGGCCATGTAGAGGTAGAGGATTGCGGCGTAGATCAGCAGCGCGGGGGTCACGATGTAGTTCAGCAGCATTTCGAGGATGCGGCTGCCGCGCAGTTCGGCGTCCCGCCAGCGGTCGGCCATCATCAGGAACAGCAGCGGCACGGCCAGCGTCTCGCAGATCGTCACGGCCCACACCGCGACGTGTTCGATCCACGCTCCGTCGAGGCCGAAGATATAGGTCGCCGAATAGAGTATCGCATAGAACAGCCCCAGCGCGACATTGGCGAACAGCAGGGCCAGCGCACCCGAGCGCAGCCAGACGAGCGCGCCGTTGACGAACCGGTCGTTGCGCACGGCCCGCAGGCTCAACAGCAACAGCAGCGGCGCCAGTATGCCGAGCGAAATGCGGAAAGACGCGCTTTCGATCCAGTCGCCGAGACCGCTCCAAAGCGTCAGCGGCACGATCGGCGCCCACACGACCCAATAGACTTTCCGCCACGGTCCGCGCCCCGCCAGGTTGTTGACGGCAAGCGCCAGAGCGAAGAACAGCGGCACGAGGCCAAGTCTATTAAACAATTCCTCCTCGCTCCAGTCGAGTTCGTAGATGAGCAGGCACCGGATGCAGGCGTAGAGCGCCAGGAGCGTTTCGACCGGGTACGACCGCACGACCCGCACGGCCCCTTCGCGGAGCCAGCGCAGGCAGTATTCGAGTTTGGCTTTCACAGAATTATGATTTTGATTATCGGCTTTGCATATTCGTTCGTCATGGCGAGGCGTCGTCAGATGCCGCGGCCATCTGCGGAGAGTGTCGTAACGCCGCAAGGATTGCCGCGTCGCTGCGCTCCTCGCAATGACGGGACTCCGTCTCCTCCTTTCAGTTCTCCGGCCCGATGCGCTGGCGCACGACCTCGAACAGCATCACGGCCGCCGCGGCCGAGACGTTGAGCGACTCGATGTGGCCGATCAGCGGAATGGCCAGCTGCTCGTCACAGAGTTTGAGCACCTCTTTCGAGATACCCGTATCCTCGGCGCCCATCACGATCACCGTAGGACGGCGGAAATCGGCATCGTAGAGCAGTTTGCGGCTCTTCTCCGTGGCGGCCACGACCTGAAAGCCCTCCGCCTGCAATGCCTTGAGCGTATTGCGGACCGAACCGACGCGGCACACCGGAATCGTCGTCAGCGCACCGGCCGACGAGCGGATCGCCTCGGCGTTCACGGGCGCCGAGTTCTTCAGCGGCGTGATCAGCCCGTGCGCCCCGGCACACTCGGCCGAGCGGGCGATGGCCCCGAAATTCCGCACGTCGGTCACCCCGTCGAACAACACCACGAGCGGCGTCTCGTCTTCGGGCACGCGTTCCAGAATGTCGGTCAGCTGCACATACTCGATGGCCGCGGTCTGCGCCACGACGCCCTGGTGGTTGCCGCGCGTCAGGCGGTTGAGCTTCTCGACCGGAACCTCCTGATAATGCAGACGGTGGCGCATGCAAAGATCTTTCAGCTCCTGCATCAGCTGCCCTTCGGCGCCCTTGCGGATGTAGAGTTTCTCGATCTGCTTTCCGGCCTCGATCGCTTCGGCCACGGGACGAATCCCGAAAATAAGGTTGCTATCCATCGTGTAAATTGTTATATTTGTCATTTTGAGCACAGCGAAGAATCTAAAAATCAGCGGCAAGATCCACTCTGCCCGGATTCATCGTTTCTATCAATCGCTCTTTTCGTTCCCGCAACCATCCTTTGATCTGCTTCTCTCTGGCTATTGCATCTCGAACGTCCGAATAAGGCTCGTAATAAAGTAAGGCATAACACCGATAACGGCTTGTAAATCCTGCTGTTTCTCCATTTTTATGTTCCAGAACCCGACGTTGGAGATCATTTGTTACTCCAACGTACAAAGCCCTGCCGCTGGCACTGCCCATCATATATACGTAATAATGTCCCTGCATATTATCTTCCAAAAGATCCTTCGCTTCGCTCAGGATGACATTATGCATTATTCATTCTGCATTCCATTCCCCGCATCCCGATTTTTGATTTCAAGCGGGCTAATCCGCTACGATTTCCAGTTCATACGACGCCTTCTCCCACTCGTGCATCTGGTGGTCGTAACGGGTTTTCAGTTCGTTGTAAGCCTTGTAGTCGGCCTCGTTGTATTCGGTCGCGGCGGCGAACCGCGCATCGTACTCCGCGATCCGCTTCTCGATGTCGGCCAGCTCCGCCTCGATCGTCTCCACGACCTTTTTCGCTTTGCGCAGCTGCTTCTCCTGCTCCTTCCTCTGCTCGTAGGAGAGCTTTCCGGATACGGCCGGCTTCGGTTCGTCGCCTTTCGCAGGCATTTTGGCCGGAGCGTCGCGCCGCTCGATCTCCTGCAACGACTCCAGCTTGCGCTTTTCGAGGAAATAGTAGATGCCGCCCAGATACTCCTTCACCCCGCCGTCGCGGAACTCGTAGACCTTCTCGACCATGCCGTCGAGGAATTCGCGGTCGTGCGACACCACGACCACCGTGCCGTCGTACTTCATAATGGCGTTCTTGAGGATGTCCTTCGAGCGCATGTCCATGTGGTTCGTCGGCTCGTCCAGCACCAGCAGGTTGCGCGGTTCGAGCATCATGCGGGCCATCGCCAGACGCGCCCGCTCGCCGCCCGAGAGGACCTTGACCTTCTTGTCGATGTCCTCGCCGCGGAACAGGAACGCCCCCAGAATGTCGCGCAGGCGGGTCCGGATGTCGCCCACGGCCACACGGTCCAGCGTGTCGTAGACCGTGAAATCGCCGTCCATCAGATCGTCCTGATTCTGGGCGTAATAGCCGATATTGACGTTCGCCCCGAGGCGCACCGACCCTTCGGTGGGCGTCAGCTGGCCGATCAGCATGCGTGCGAGGGTCGTCTTGCCCTCGCCGTTGCGGCCTACCAACGCAATCCTGTCGCCCTTCTCGATGACGAAATTCGCGCCGCTGAAGACATGTTTCTCGCCGAACGACATGCCGGCCTCGCTGATCTCCGCGACGATCTGCCCCGAGCGGGGCGCGGGCGGGAACTTGATGTTGAGCGTGGCGAGGTCCTCTTCCTCGATCTCGAGACGGTCCAGCCGCTCCAGCTGCTTGATGCGCGACTGCACCTGGTTCGACTTGGTGGGTTTGTAACGGAATTTCTCGATGAACTCCTCGGTCTTCTCGATCATCCGCTGCTGGTTCTCGTAGGCCGCCATCTGCTGCGCCCGGCGCTCGGCGCGCAGGACGACGTATTTCGAATAGGAGACCTTGTAATCGGTGATCTTGCCCAGCGACAGTTCGACCGTGCGGTTGGTGACGTTGTCCAGAAAGGCGCGGTCGTGCGAAATGAGCAACACCGCGCCGTTGTAATTCCGGAGATACTCTTCGAGCCACTGAATCGACTCGATGTCGAGGTGGTTCGTCGGTTCGTCCAGCAGGAAGATCGAGGGCCGCCTGAGCAGCAGCTTCGCCAGCTCGATACGCATGCGCCAGCCGCCCGAGAACTCGCTCGTGGCGCGCCCGAAATCCGACCGTTTGAACCCGAGGCCCAGCAGCGTCTTCTCGATGTCCGCGTCGCGGGTCTCGCCGCCGAGGATATGATAGTGGTCCTGCGCGTCGTTCAGACGGTGCAGGAGCTGTTCGTATTCGGGGCTTTCGTAGTCGGTGCGCTCGGCGATCTCGCGCGTCAGGGCCTCGATCTCGGCCTCGAGCCGCAACACCTCCTCGAAGGCCTTGGCGGTCTCCTCCGCGAGCGTCGTGGTGTCCGCCACGCGCATCGTCTGCGGCAGGGATCCGACCGGGCAGGCGCCGTTGGGCTTTCGGGACCCGCCCCGCGCATCGTCTGGGGCAGGTATCCGATCGTGCAGTCGCCGTTGAGCGTCACGGCGCCCGACGTGGGCTGCTGTTCGCCCGTGATGATGCGCAGGAGCGTGGTTTTGCCCGCTCCGTTCTTGCCCACCAGTCCGATGCGGTCCTTCGGGTTGATCAGGAACGAAATATTGTCGAAAAGGGTCCAGCCCCCATAACTGACGGTAAGGTTGTCTAATGAAATCATGGCGAATCTAAAAACACCGCAAAGTTAGCGATTTAATCCGACATATCGTATCTTTACGGTCCCGAAACAGAATCCCGGAGATGGAAAAACTGGAACGATACCTGCAATTCATGCGCGAAGCCGAACGGCTGAAAAACGTCCTGCGCTCGGCCCGCACCTCGACCGGACGGCACGAAAGCACCGCCGAACACACGTGGCGGCTGGCCCTGCTGGCCCTCGTCCTTGCGGACGAAAAACCGGAACTCGACCTGCCTCGGGTCCTTGCGATGTGCCTGGTCCACGACCTCGGGGAGGCTTACGAAGGCGACATCCCGGCCGTTGCGCAGTGCGACCCCGCCTCCAAGGCCGCGGCGGAACTTGCGGCCATGGAGCGGCTGACACCCCTGCTGCCCGCAGAAGCCGCAGCACGCATCCGGACGCTCTGGGAGGAGTACGAAACCTGCGCCATGCCCGAAGCGCGCTGGGTCAAGGCGCTCGACAAGGCCGAGACCATCCTCCAGCACAATCAGGGAGCCAATCCCGCCGATTTCGATTACGAATTCAACCTGACCTACGGCGCGGAGTGGTTCCGCGACGATGCGCTCCTGCGCCGACTGCGCCGACTGCTCGACGCCGAGACGGCCCGGCACGCCGGACGCTGATGGAGTGTTTTTTCCGAAATGAAATCCCCTGCGCTCTTCCGGACGGACCCTCCGGTCAGGCGTTGAGCATCTTCACGACCTCGGCCTGCGGATCTTCGGCTCCGAAAACGCTGCTGCCGGCCACCAGCACGTCGGCGCCCGCTCCGAAAACCTCGTGCGCGTTGTGCGACGAAATGCCGCCGTCCACCTCGATGATCGTCTCCGTCCCCAGCTCGTCGGCCAATGCGCGCAGCTGCGCGATCTTTTCGAGCGACGCGGGAATGAACGTCTGCCCGCCGAAACCGGGTTCGACGCTCATGATCAGCACCAGATCGATCTGCGGCAGAATGTCGCGCAACACCTCGACCGAAGTGGCCGGCTTGATCGACACCCCCACCTTTGCACCCGCGTTGCGGATCATTTCGATACATCCCTTGGGGTTGTAGGTGGCTTCGTAATGGAACGTCACCACGTCGGCGCCCGCCTCGGCGAAGCGCGCCACGTAACGTTCCGGCTCGACGATCATCAGATGCACGTCGAGACACTTCGCCGTCGCCTTGCGAATAGCTTTCAGCACGGGAAATCCGAAAGAGATATTCGGCACGAAAACGCCGTCCATCACGTCTATATGGACCCATTCGGCCGCGCTGCGGTCGATCATCTGCGTATCGCGCTCCAAGTGGCCGAAATCGGCCGACAGCATCGAAGGTGCTACTATTCTGTTCATTGTTCGGTTAATATCGTGTTCTATAGACAAAGATAGTCATTTTTCGCGGATTCCCGCACTCCGGAGCGGGATTGCGCCGCGGAATATACAATTCGCCAGGCTCTGCGGCCATGCGTTTGCGGACAAACCGCCCGGACTGCCGCGCCTCAGCGCCGCCCCCGATTCAGGCCGTCGATTTTCCGGCGGATCGCCGCCCCGTTGAACAACGAAAGCAACAGCGCAAGCGCAACGCCGCACAAAACCGTAAACCCCAATCCCGCAGGCCGGTAATCCTCCTGCAGGGCGGCCAGCGAGGGCAAATAGCAGAGACGCACCGCCAACAGAGCCACGCACAGCACGCCCAGATTCAGTCCGAGCGTCAGCAGCTGATAGGGGCGCGCCACACGGGAGGGGGCATATCCCAGCAGGAGCAGGTTCTCCATTTTGCCGCTGTTCTTCTGCAACAGCAGGAAGATACTCAGCATCAGGATATAGAACGACATCGCGCTGAACACCAGTCCCACGCCGGCCACGCCGCCC
>OGRE01001152.1_pt1 | contig 24141 bp, 22 predicted proteins | sample 1553421 | NCBI WGS metagenome assembly OGRE01 (sample SAMEA2580076, study PRJEB22360) | human gut metagenome | biome: human gut; feature: human-associated habitat; material: faeces | place: Denmark | collected 2008/2010 | reverse complement strand
GCTCCACCGCCACAACATCACCGCTGTCTGGTCCGACGGTCGCTGCGTGGTGGGGAAGATGCTGCAATAAAGGAAAAATGAAGAACAAGCCCTCCGGCCTTGGCCGGAGGGCTTGCTGCTTCAAATACTGCGTTCCATAGGGAGATAGGCGGAAAAATCATTGGGGTGGACCTCACCGGTGAGGGTGAAGCCGTTCTTGGTCCAGAAGGCCAGGCTCTGAGGATTGCCCTCATCCACTGCCAGTCGCAGCCGGTGATACCCGGCGGCGGCCAGCCGGGCCATGCAGTCCCGGAGGATGCGGCTGCCCAGTCCGCAGCCCTGACGGTCATGAGCCGTCATGAACAGGCCGATGAAGGCGGTGTCGGCGGCGGGATAGTTCAAGATCAGATCCATCACAGCAATCAGGCAGTCCCCGTCGTAAAAGCCCACGAACCACTTATCCTCCATGGCTTTTCCCGGCGGCAGGGCGGTCATACCGGTCCGGATGCTCTCCGGCGTGGGCTGCGGCGGGTGATACCGGTAGAACAGGGGATTGCCCTGCATCAGCGCACAGACCTGCGCTGCGTCCGCCTCCGTCAGGCGGCGGGCGGGACAGACGGCGTTACTCATGGGGCTGCTCGGCGGCCAGAACGGCCTCCGTATCGGCGTCGCACAGGCGGATCAGTTTCTCCGCCAGAATTTTGGAGAACCCGGCGATGAGTCCGCACTCGATGACCAGCCGCCCCACGGCCCCCTCCTCGTCCCCGGAGGGGGTGCGGATGTCGGTGGCGGCGCTTTGGACCTGCTGGTTGAAGAACAGGGCCAGCTGCCGGAATTTTTCGGAGTAGGCCTCGTATACCGACCGCACGCAGTCCTCGCTGCTGTCGACGGGCAAAATTTTCTGCACGTCGCTGATGCTGATGCTCTGCTTCATGGTGAGGATCATAATGAGGTAGGCGATGTGTACCCGGTAGTACTTCCGCTTCACCGGAGCAGGCATGATCTTCAGGCGCACATAGTTGTTGATGGCGGAGGAGGTGACAAAGCTCTCCTTGCCGCCGGGGATGGACGGGATGAAGCCGAGATACTGCACCAGCAGCACCACCACCTGATCCATGTAGAGCCCCAGATCAGGGATGGAATCCCAGTCCGGCAGATGGTAATTGGTGATGAAACGGTCCCAGCGCTCCAGCTTGTGAATAATGAGTTCCTTATCGTATGACATGGCGTACCTCCTGTGCAGGCGCCGTCGGCGCACCGGCAGCGTGGAAGTCGGCTGTTTTTCTTAACAGTCTTTAAACAACTACTATATAATATCAGAAAAACTTGTTTTTTGCAAGGGTAAATAGCAGTTGACCTGTTGACTTTCGAAATCTAATATGCTATATTAGAAAAAAGAAAGATAGGGGGCTTGCTATTATGCCCAAGCAGGTGTATATTTATGGTGATTCCTTATTGAAGGCCACCATGCCGGATGAGGGGTATCGCTATCATTTCCATTACGACGAGGTACTGCAGCGCTATCCGGAGCGCCGGACGCAGGTGGTGAACCGCTCCAAAATGGGAGCCACCATCTCCAAGGGCGAGTCGCTGGTGCAGCACGATCTGGACCGGGGGCTGGAGGCCGACTATGCACTGGTGGCCTACGGCGGCAACGACAGTGACTACGACTGGGCGGCCATCGACGCAGACCCGGCGGGGAACCATCATCCCCGGACAGAGTTGTCTGCCTTTCGGGAGAAGCTCCGTCACACGGTGACCATGCTGCGGGAGAAGGGCATCCAGCCGGTGCTCATGAGTCTGCCGCCCATTGACGCCACCCGGTATCTGGCCTTCATCTGCCGGGACGGACTGCGGAAGGAGCGGATCATGGACTGGCTGGGGGACGTGCAGATGATCTACCGGCATCAGGAGATGTACTCCGATGCGGTGACCCAACTGGCCTATGCCGAAGACCTGCCCCTGATCCCGGTGCGGGAGGAGTTCCTCAACGACCACAGGCTGATGCGGCTCATCGCCGCAGACGGCATCCATTTGACCATGCCCGGCTATGAGCGGCTGTTCGACACACTGGCGGACTGGCTGCGGGTGCGGGTATAGGAAGGAGTAGAAAGCTATGCTGAGAATTTTCACCGATACGGCGGCCAACATCCCGCCCCACCTGCTGGAGCAGTATCACATCACCGCTATGCCTCTGACGTATCTGCTGGATGGCCAACCCACGGAGTTGGTGGGCCACGACTACTACGAGGCCATGCGGAAGGGCGCCGAGGTCAAGACCTCACTGGTGAGCCCGGCCCTGATCCGGGACACCATGGAGAGCGCCCTCAAGGACGGGGACGACGTGCTGTATATTGCCATCTCCGGCGGCATCAGCGGCACCTGCTGGAGCGCCGAGCTCATGGCGGAGGAGCTGCGGGGCGAGTATCCTGACCGCATGATCCGGGTACTGAATACCTGCGGCGCTTCGTTGGGAGAGGGCCTCGTGGTGCTGGAGGCAGCCAAAATGCTGGAAAAGGGCTGTACGGCAGATGAAATCATCCGGCAGGCCGAGGAAAATTGCGGGCGGATGCGCCAGTTCTTCATGGTGGATGACCTGAAGTATCTGCGCCGGGGCGGCCGCATCAGCGCTGCGGCGCAGGTAGCGGGCTCTCTGCTGAAGATCAAGCCCATCCTTCAGTCCGATCCGGAGGGCCACATCATCCAGCACAGCAAGGTTCGTGGTCAGCTGAAGGCCATGGAGACGCTGGCGGAGTTGTACAAGGAGTACGCTGTAGACGGCACCCGGATGGTGGGCATCGCCCATGCCGACTGTCCGGACGGGGCGCTGCGGCTGCAGGCCAAGCTGCGGGATGCCGGTCAGACCGGTGAGATCCTGTCGGTGTGCTATGAGCCGGTCACCGGTGGCCATGTGGGTCCCGGCACGGTGGCGCTGTTCTTCTTCGGCGAGGTCTGGCGCTAAGGCCGGATTTTCTGCGCCGGAGAGGTTGCATCCGGCACAATTATTGGTATAATATAGGCGGCGGGATGTCTTGTCCTGCCGCCTATCTTGTATAAAAGGGGGGACCTTCCCATGAAGATAAAGGACCTGCTGGAGCGCTCCGGCGTGCAGTTACTATCCGGCGGCTACGGAGAAGAGGAGATCACGGCGCTGACCTACGACTCCCGGAAGGCGCAGACCGGAAGCCTGTTTTTCTGTCTGCGGGGCGCCCGTTCCAACGGAGAGGACTTTGCGCCGGCGGCCTATGCACAGGGCTGCCGCTGCTTCGTCAGCGAGGGGACGCTGGACGTGCCGGAGGATGCGGACGTGGTGCGGGTATCGGATGCCCGTCGGGCGCTGGCGCAGATCTCGGCGGCGTTTTTCGGCTTTCCCCAGCGGGATGTGACCATCATCGGCGTCACCGGCACCAAGGGCAAGACCACTGTGGCGGAGACGGCCTGCTCCGTCATGAACCGCATGGGCCTGGCCTGCGGCGTCATCGGCTCCAACGGGGCCGCCTACGCCGGGAAGCACGTGGGAACCAGCAATACCACACCGGAGAGCTACGAGCTGATGCGGCTGTTTCGGGCCATGCGGGACGAGGGCGTCCGGTATGTGGTGATGGAGGTGTCCTCTCAGGCGCTGGCCCGCCACCGGGTGGACGGCATCACCTTCGATACGGCGGTGTTCACCAACCTCTCCCCGGACCACATCGGCACCGAGGAGCACCCGGACTATGCCCACTACCGGGACAGCAAGAAGCGGCTGTTCGCCCAGTGCCGCCACGGCATCTTCAACGCCGACGACCCGGAGGCGGAGTACATGATGGCGGGCAGTCCCTGCGAAAAGAGCACCTATGCCATTCACCGTCCGGCGGATCTCCGGGCGGAGGGAGTGAACATCCTGAAGGCCGGGGATCTGTTCGGTATGGAGTTCACGGCGGCCGGCACCACCTACCACATTCGGATGCCGGGGGAGTACAACGTCTACAACGCTCTGGCGGTGGTGGCACTGGTGGGGCGTTATACGGACCGCACCTGCGAGTTGGCGGAGGCCCTCAGCTATGTGACGGTGCCGGGCCGGTTCGAGGTGCTGCCGGACGTGATGCCGGGATGTACCGTGGTGCTGGATTTTGCCCATAACTCCATCAGCATGAACGCCCTGCTGCAAACGGCCCGCAGCTACGATCCGGCTCGCATCATCGCCGTGTTCGGCACCGGCGGCCGCACCAGAGTGCGCCGACACCAGCTGGGGGAGGCAGTGGCCAAGGGGGCCGATTTGGCCATTATTACCACCGACGACCCGGATCGGGACGACCCGGCGGAGGTCATTGCGGACATTGCCACCTGCTTCGGCCCCGGCAGCTGCCCCCATGTGGGGATTGTGGACCGCCGGGAGGCGGTGCGCTATGCGCTGGAGCAGATGCGTCCCGGCGATATGCTGCTGCTATGCGGCAAGGGCCGGGAGGGATACCAGCTGGTGCAGGGGAAGAAGATTCCCTACGACGAAGAGGAGACGGTCCGCTCCTGCGCCCGTGAGCTGCTGGAGTCCCGCCCACAGGCCCTGTGACCGGGATAAGGAAGGCTTCCTACAAGATAAAAAGAGACGGTGCGGCATAAGTTATCCACGCACAAGGACAACATGAATTGCGTTCAGAGCATATAAATCGGCGGCAATATACCGAATTAGGTATATTGCCGCCGATTTGATCAATTTCGATTCCTTATGGTAGACACACGAATAGCGGTCAACGTGGGAAATGATCGATTCGGATATTTCTAAAAACAGTCTGCTGCCTGCATCCGTTTTCGCATCAGGCCCAGACTTCCTGCAGCACCCGGATGGCGTTACCGCCGATGACCTTGGCAATATCCTCATCGCTGTAGTTGTGCTTTACCAGCCAGCGGATAATGTTCCAGCTGGATTCGGTGGGGTTCTCCAGATACTTCACATAGGGGACCTCTTCATACTCCGCACCGGTCTTGGAGGTGGCGGCGATGGACAGTGCCTGTGCAAAGGCATGATGCACGCCCACGTGATCACCGTACAGGCAATCCACGCCAAAGCCCACATGGTCGATGCCCACCATGTTTTTCACATATTCAAAGTGCTCCATAAAGCTGTCCAGATCGTGGGTCATCTTGGTCTTGGACATAGTGGTGTGGGGAGCGGCCTCAATGCCGACCACGCCGCCCTTGGCAGCAACGGCCTGAATCATCTCGTCGCTGGCCATCCGCTTGGTGTTCCACACGCCTTTTGCACCCACATGGCTCATAATGATCGGCTTCTTGGAATAGGTGATCGCATCATAAGCAGTCTGAGGGCCGCAGTGGGATACGTCAATGAGCATACCCACCTTGTTCATTCGCTCTACGCACTGCTTGCCGAACATGGTCAGGCCGCCGTCATGGACCTCCTTGCAGCCGTTGCCCAGCGCATTGCTTTCGGAATAGGTCACACCCAGCTGGCGGACGCCCAAGCCGTAGAGAATATCGATGCGGTCTACCTCGTTTTCAATAGGAGCGGCTCCCTCCACCACAAAGACCATGGCGATCTTTCCGGCCTTCTTGGCGGCAAAAATGTCATCCACGGTCTTACAATGGACAATAAAATCCTGATGAGCCAGATCGCACAGCCGCATACCCAGATCGTGAATGATGTCGATCCACTTCCAGCCGCCGGGACTGGAGATGATATTCACACCGTCCAGCTGGTTATCGAATACGCAGTCGATATTTGAATAGGCCAGTGCTTCATAAGCGGTCATCTCCCGGCCGTTGCGCATCACATTGTCGATATTCTGCTTGCTGGTAACGTCCTTCGGGAACAGAGTCGGATGATCATGGACGCTGACATAGGGATATTTTGCCAGCAGCTCCGCCACACGAGCCTCCTGCTCCGGTTCCAGCTCTACTACATGGCGGCCGGCCCAGTCCCAGTCGGCCCACTCAAATTTGGGGAAATCCTTTCCCTCCTCCAGATACTCATATGCTTTGTAGCCTTTATAGGCAGGCTTCATTTTGTACTCCATTGCATGGTTTCCTTTCTGTTTTTAATTATGCCCAGACTTCCTGCAGCACCCGGATGGCATTGCCGCCCAGCACCTTGATAATTTCCTCATCCGTATAACCGTGTTTGATGAGCCATCTGGGAATATTCCAGCTTGCCTCAGTCGGATTTTCCAGATACTTCACAAAGGGAACCTCCTGATAAGGCACCGTGGTTTTGGAAGTATCCCCGGTAGACAGGGCTGCGGCAAAAGCGTGATGCAGACCCACGTGGTCGCCGTACATACAGTCCACGCCGAATCCCACATGGTCGATGCCCACCAGATTCTTTACATATTCGAAGTGCTCCATGTAACTATCAATATCGTGGGTCATACGGGTCTTTGACATGGTGGTGTGTGGGGCAGCCTCGATACCGACCACACCGCCTTTGGCAGCAATGGCCTGAATCAATTCGTCGCTTGCAAGGCGCTTTGTGTTCCAAACACCCTTCGCTCCGGTATGGCTCATAATAATGGGCTTGGTGGAATGGACCACCGCATCATAAGCGGTCTGAGAACCGCAGTGGGACACATCAATAAGCATACCCACTTTGTTCATTCGCTCCACACATTGCTTGCCGAACATGGTCAGCCCGCCGTCGTGGTCCTCCTTGCAGCCGCTCCCCAATGCATTGCTCTCGGAATAAGTCACGCCCAGTTGGCGGACGCCCAAGCCATACAGGATGTCAATGCGGTCCACCTCGTTTTCAATGGGAGCAGCTCCCTCGATCACAAACACCATGGCGATCTTGCCCTCTTTTTTTGCGGCAAAGATATTGTCCACGGTTTTACAATGGACAATAAAATCCTGATGGGCCAGGTCACACAGCCGCATCCCCAGATCATGAATGATGTCGATCCACTTCCAACCGTTAGGACTGGAAATAATGTTGGTGCCGTCCATCATATTATCGAAGATACAGTCGATGTTGGAATAGGCCAGCGCCTCATATCCGCAGCGATCCCGGCCAGTCCGCATGGCGTCAAACAGCGGTTCACAGGTGGACATATCCCGTGTGGTAAAGTCCGGATGATCGTGGAGGCTGACGTAGGGCGTCCTTTCCAGCAGTTCCCTGCACCGGATCTCTTCTTCCGGATTCAGGGGCAGGATGTTTCGGCCGGCCCAGTCCCAGTCCGCCCAGTCAATGACCTTAAAATCCCTTCCCGGCTCAAGATACTGATACGCCTCATAGGGGCGATACCCTTTCTTCAGTTGAAATTCCATACAATTTGCTCCTGTTCAGCAGAACGGTCAGGCCCAGACTTCCCGCAGCACCCGGATGGCGTTGCCGCCGATGACCTTGCCGATGTCCTCTTCGCTGTAATTGTGCTTTACCAGCCAGCGGATGATGTTCCAGCTGGCTTCTGTGGGATTCTCCAGACCCCAGACGAAGGGCACTTCCTCGTAAGAGGTATTCGCAGTTTCCGCTGTAGACAGGGCGGCGGCAAAGGCGTGGTGTACGCCCACATGGTCGCCGTACAGGCAGTCCACGCCAAAACCAACGTGGTCGATGCCGATCAGGTTCTTCACATACTCGAAGTGCTCCATCACGCTGTCCAAATCATGGGTCATCTTGGTTTTGGACATGGTTGTGTGGGGGGCAGATTCAATACCGACCACGCCGCCCTTGGAACCGATGGCTTTAATGAGATCGTCGCCGGCCATACGCTTAATGTCCCATACGCCCTTGGCGCCCACGTGGCTCATGATAATGGGTTTCTTGGAATACATGACCGCGTCATAGGCTGTTTGCTGGCCGCAGTGGGACACATCAATAAGCATACCCACCTTGTTCATCCGCTCCACGCACTGCTTGCCGAACATGGTCAAGCCACCGTCGTGATCCTCCTTCATGCCATTACCCAAAGCGTTGCTCTCAGAATAGGTCACGCCCAACTGACGGACGCCCAGACCGTAGAGGATATCGATGCGATCCACTTCATTTTCAATGGGAGCTGCGCCCTCAATGCAAGGCACCCAGGCGATCTTGCCAGCCTTCTTGGCAGCAAAAATGTCATCAACCGTCTTGCACTGGATCAGAAAATCCTGATGAGCAAGGTCGCACAGCCGCATTCCCAGATCATGAATAATGTCGATCCACTTCCAGCCGCCGGGACTGGAGATGATATTTACACCGTCCATCATATTGTCGAAGATGCAGTCAATATTGGAATAGGACAGTGCTTCATAACCGCAGACAGCGCGGCCCTGCCGCATGGAATCATAAATGTGGTCAATGCTGGACATATCCTTTGGGTAAAATGTAGGGTGATCGTGAAGGCTGATGTAAGGATGCTTCTTCAGGATCTCCTGCACCATGGCTTCCTGATCCGGCTCCAGCTCTACAACATGGCGTCCGGCCCAGTCCCACTGTGCCCATTCGATCTTTGGATAGTCCTTACCCTCTTCCAGATATTCATAAGCCTTATAACCCTTATAAGCAGGTTTTTGTACAAAGTTCATCAGTTCAAACACCTTTCTTCATAATCTTTTTTGAAAAGAGGGGGGCTCCCGCAGGAGCCCCCCTCTCTCCATGCAACCATTACATACGAAGCAGCAGGGGTGCTTTATTTCGCATGGACGTTGACAAAGTTGGCGCAGGCCAGGAACGCGCTATTGCCGGGGGACAGGTGCCAGCCGGTGAAGTTGGTGGTGTCAGCGGCATAGGTGTTGTTGGGCACGAACAGGTGGCAGCAGGGCAGGTTCTCCACAAACCACGTCTGCCATTGGTTCAGCAGCTCCAAACGCTTGTTGTAGTCGGTTTCGCTCTGCATGGCATTCAGCAGATCCTCCTGCTCCTGACTGTTGAACTCCATGAAGTTCAGAGTCTGGCCGATGCCGAAGACCGTCAGCAGGGTGGTATCCACATCGTCGATGGTTCCCCAGCTGCTGTAGCTGATGTCATACTTGTGGCCCTGGGTCACGTTGGCGGAGAAAGTTGCGGCGTCCACAGGCTGCAGCTTCAATTCCACGCCGGCCTTGGCAAAGTCAGAGGACAGAATGGACATGATGCCGTCCACATTGGCCATCGTGCCCTTGTAGGTAATGGTGAAGCTCAGAGGCTTGCCATCGGCGCTTTCACGGATGCCGTCGCCGTTGGTATCCACATAACCGGCGTTCTCCAAAATGGAGGCGGCAGCAGCGGTATCAAACTCAGGCTGACGGATGTTGGAAGCGGTAAAGTCACTGTAAACGGGGCTGATAGGCGTGTACATCGGCGTTGCAGCGCCGGACATGGCCACGTTTACCAGAGCCTCACGGTCGCAGCTGGCGGCCAGGGCCTTACGAACATTCACATCCTGCAGCAGTTCGTTGGTCTGAGAGAAGGTGATGAGCGTATAGCCAAGGGAGCCAACAGATTCGATCTGATAGTTGGAGTTGCTCTGCAGCTGAGAAATGGAAGATGCGCTGAGGAAGTTGGCACAGACATCGACCTCGCCGTTCTGCAAGGCCAGCACCATAGCATTCTCGTCGGTGTACACGCGGAATACCACTTCATCAATGCAGGCTCCGGCACCGTCATTGGCCTGAGTGAAATAGGGGTTGCGCTTCAGAGTGACATACTCGCCGTCCACCCACTCGGAAATATAGTAGGGACCGTAACCAGCGCCGGAGTAAGAATAGGTAGTGGGCTCTTCCACAGAGGACCACTCGCTCTCACGCATCACGGGTATCCAGTTGCCGGCGCCCTTCCAGAAGTTCACGTTTCCGGAAGTCAGAGCAAATTCCACGGTGCGCTCATCCGGGCAGGAGGACTTTTCAAGATCCACCAGACCATAGTAGCTGTCGAAGAAGCCGATGTGATGCTCCACACCGTACTTGGCGGTGAACAGCAGATCCGCAGAAGTGACGGGGGTACCATCATTCCAGTAGAGTTCCTTCAGCTTGATGGTCCAGACGGTGCAGTCCTCGTTGGACTCGGAGGACTCAGTCAAATAGTCATACTTGTTGCCGTCATCATCAATGGCAACGAGGTTGGGGCAGACCAGATTCATGATGGTTGCAGAATTCAGGTCATTCTGACACCAGATATTCATGCTCACGGGAGCGCTGTTCAGGCCCACCTGTATGGTGCCGCCGGTCTTGGAACCTTCGCCAGTGTCATCATCCGCCGTCTTTCCGCCGCAGGCTGCCAGGGAAAGCACCAGGCAGAGAGACAGCACGAGTGCAAGAAATTTTTTCATATTGTTACCTCCAGTAATATTTCATCACAGCTTCACTGCAACGTTTGAAATTGATTGGGCTGACACTCAGCCCTGAGCATTTTTCCGAAGGACACGACCTGCGTAGGTTCTCAGCAGGTCACCGTCTTTCAGTTCGACCTTGCCGTTGCATAGCACCAGATCGCAGCCGGTGGCATTCATCTGCGGTGTTTTGTACTGCATCTGATCCATCTCCGGATACCGGTAGTTGGGCAGATCGATCACGGCGATATCGGCGTAATTGCCTTCCACCAGACGGCCCCGCTTATAGATGCCGAAGTGATCGGCCACCATGCTGGTATTTCTGCGGACAACCTCTTCATAGGGAACGCCCTTGCCCACATACATCTGGGCGAAGATGGCGAACCCGCCCCGGCGTCGGATCTCGTACCAATCGTAAGGATCTGCGGGATCTCCCATGATGGTGTCGCTGCCTACGGAAACATAGGGATTCTTCACGATGGATTCACAGTGGTCGATGAAGTTGCTGGGCACATTGGCGGCGGGTGCGTTGAGCCAGAACACATAGTTCTTCTCATCCCCCAGCAGATCCAGCATGCAGTCATCCTCATCGATGCCCCGCTCCTGCGCAATATCCCGGACAGACCGGTTTTCCAGATGCGGATCATCGGAGTTGACGATGTAAACCTTGTCCTTAGGACCGGCAAAGGTATAGTTGTCCTTCTTGATCATTGCCCGGCCCTCAGGCGTATGCAGCGCCCTCTTAACACCCTCAATGCCCTGACTGAACAGCTCGTCACTGAGGGCCATGGTGAACAGCAGCATCCGCTCCTTGCCGGTGCAGTGTCCCACACTGCTGGGAATCACATCGATCCGGGCGCGAACGCCGTCTTCTTCGATGGCTTTCAGAGCAATGTCGTATGCCTCGGGCACAGCGGAAGCCAGATGGGAGATCTGGATCTTGGCACCGGTGCGGCGGCCCACCTCGCAGAATTCCGCAGTAGACTCGGGAATACCGATCTGGTGGCGGAGATGGGCTGCGGAAACTGCGTCATATCGTTTGATCTGACTGACTACATTGCACAGTTCCTCCATAGAGGCATACCGGCTGGGGACATAGTCCAGACCGAAGGAAATACCCCAAGCGCCCTGATCCATGTTGTGGCGGATGATATTTTCGATTTGTGCCTGCTCCAGCTCGTCCGGTGCCCGGTTATAGGCACCATGCATCACATACTGGCGGATACTGCCGTGGCCCAACAGGGTGACAAAGTTGCAGTTGGTTCCCACCTGTTCCACGGCCTGAGCATACCCCTCAAAATCATGCCAGTCGGGCCAGTCCCGCAGATAGCGCTGATACTGCTTCAGTCCCACAAGGCCGTTTCCCAGATAATAGTCCAATACTTCCTTTTTATGTCCGGGTGTAATGCTGTGGCTGCAATTGCCGTTCACCAGCGTGGTCACGCCCTGACGGATATAGGACTCATAGCGCCCATCGTCAAAGCAATACCATTCCTCATGAACGTGGGGGTCGATAAGGCCGGGAATCACGTATTTGCCGGCGGCATCGTATACCTCGGCAGCAGGCTCCTGAATATCAGGGGCAATACGGGCTACCTTGTCACCCTTTACCGCAACATCCGCTTTAACAGCAGGCTTTCCGGAGCCATCCACTACCAAGCCGTTTTTAATCAGATAATCATACATACGTTTCTACTCCTTTCTAATCACTCTCTGGATTTAGGGCTGAGACTGTCATTGATGGCCGTTCCCAGCAAATTGAAGCAAACCACATACACGACGATGCACAAGCTGGGCAGCAGCCACCACCACCAGGGATTGGGGGAGCTGATCACGGCGTTCTGCCCCCACGCCCGCTTGAGCATGGTCCCCCAGCTCCAAGTGGTCGGATCACCCAAGCCAAGAAAGCTCAGGCTGGCTTCCGTCAACACGGCGGAGGCCATCACCAGTGTCATATTGACGAACACCGGGCCGGTAGCATTGATGAGTATGTGTTTGAAGAGGATACGAGGCTTGGAGAGTCCCAGACAGGTGCAGGCCTCAATATACTGCATCTCCCGGATCTTCATGGTGCTGTTCTTCGTTACACGGGCCAACTGCGGCCAGGAGAATATACCTAAGATGATCGCCACGTTGGTAATAGAGGTTCCCATTACCGCCGCAATAATAATCATCAGCGGTAGCATGGGCAGCGTCATAAAAATGTCAATGAAGCCGTCGATCACTTCCCGGAGCCAGCCGGTGTTATAGCCGCACAGCAGGCCCACCGGTATGCCGATCACGCCGGCAATGAGCATAGCCATAACGGAAACATATAGCGAGGTGCGAGCACCCCAGACCAGTTCTGCAAAAATATCCAGACCAATGTTGTCGGTCCCCAGCCAGTGCAGAGCGCTGGGAGCCTGAAGAATATCCTGCGTGTAGCCATCTGGTTTGGCGATCAGCATCGGCCCCACCAGACCGATCAGCAGAATCAGCAAGACGCCGATCATACCGATCATACCGTTGCGATTACGTACAAAATAATAGAGGAAGCCTTTTCGTTCTTTCATAATCAACCTCCTAGCTTGATTCGGGGATCCAGCCAAGCGACCACAAGGTCAGTGAGAAAGCTCATGATTACCACGGCTACCGCCATCACAAGAAACGCACCCTGAAGCACCGGGTAATCCAGTGCATTCACAGCGTCATAGACCATCCGGCCGATGCCCGGCCAAGAGAATACCGTTTCCGTCACCGTGGCGCCGCCTACCATGAATCCGATCTGCATACCGATGACCGTCACAGTGGGGATCAGTGCGTTTTTCAGCGCATGGACACGAAGTACACGCCCCTTGTTATTTCCCTTGGCGTAAGCGGTGCGAATATAGTCCTCATGCAGCACATCGATCATGCTGTTGCGGGTATACAGCACCGCATTGGCAAGGTTGGTGATGGACAGGGCGATGGCGGGAAGGATCAGATGCTTGGCAACGTCGCCGTAATAAGACCAGCCGGTGCCCTTGGGCGGCGTATACGCGCCGCCGGTAGGCAGCAGCTTCAGCTTAAAGGAAAAAATGTACAACAGTAGGAACGCCATAAATGGAATGAACACAGATATGCCCATCGTCACCAGCACGCTGATGACCCGGTCCGAAAGTTTTCCTTTGTGGGCTGCTGCGTACAAGCCCACGCTGATGCCAATCAGAATGACGATCAGCATGACTGCCGCCAAAAGCAGCAGCGTCCAAGGCAGCTTTTCCGCAATATACTGGGAAACCGGAATTCGCTTGGCAAAGCTGCTTCCCAGATTGCCATGAAGCAATTCCTTCATATAGAGGCCGTACTGGGTCAGCTTCGACTGGTCCAGACCGAACTCCTCGATCAGCGCCTGCTGCGCCTCCTCGGACATCTGGGGACTGACCATCAGATCTACGGGATTGGAGGGCATAGCGCGGACAATAAAGAATACCAGCGTCACGGAGAGCAGGATCGTCAGAATACCCCGCCCGAGACGTTTCAGAAGATAACGAACCATCGATCAACCCTCCTTTGCAAAGTGACAGCGCACGCAGTGATCAGGCCCCACCGTTTTCATGTCCGGCTCCTGCTCGAAACAAATGGGCTTTGCCATGAAGCAGCGTTGGCAGAATCGGCAGCCTGCCGGAGGATCTACCGTGCTGGGAATATCTCCCTCCAGCAGGATCCGCTCCTTGTGGAGCGCAATGCTGGGCTCCGGTACAGCGGAAAGCAGAGCCCGGGTATATGGGTGGATATTGTCCCCCGTCAGTTCACTGTACGGGGCAATCTCCATGACCTTGCCCAAGTACATCACCATGACCCGGTCGCTGATATAGCGAACCACAGCCAAATCGTGGCCAATGAACACATAAGTCAGATGAAACTGCTCCTTCAGACTTTGAAACAGGTTCAAAATCTGCGCCTGTACGGAAACATCCAGTGCGGAAACGGACTCATCGCAAAAAATCAGCTTTGGATTCACCGCCAAGGCCCGGACGATGCCGATACGCTGCCGCTGACCGCCTGAGAACTCATGGGGATATCGGTCGAACACCGCAGGCTGCAGCCCCACGACTTCCAGCAGGTGCTGGATCTTTTCCTTTGCCTCAGCATAACTGGATGCCTGACCGTGAAGCAGCATTGGCTCGGCGATCGCATTGCCGATCTTGATTTTTGGGTTCAGGCTGGCGTAGGGATCCTGAAAGATCATCTGTATTTCGCTGCGCAGGCGACGCTTTTCGCCGGCAGATACTTTGAAGTCCGTAATGTCCTCTCCCTGATAAAACACCTGCCCGGAGGTGGAAGGCGTCAGCGCAAGGATCGTTCGGGCCAACGTGGACTTACCGGAACCGGATTCTCCCACGATTCCCAGCACCTCGCCGGGATAGACTTCGAAACTGACATCCTCTGCGGCGTGTACGTATCTCTGTTTTTCAATCAGCTTTCGCTTTTTCACAGGGAACATCTTCGTCAGATGTTCTGCTTTCAAAATGGGGGTTTCCTTTTTTTCACTCATGGTACGGTTCCTCCCCTTCAAAGTTCATCCAGCATTGAACGATATGGTCTTCTCCCACCCGCTTTACCGGTGGAATTTTGGTGCGGCACTCCTCCGTGCAGTGTTGGCAGCGATCCGCAAACCGACACCCTTCCTTAAAATCATACACAGTAGGCACAGTGCCGGGTATGGTGTAGAGCGGCTTCTTTTCACTGCGCATAGTAGGTACGGAGGCCATCAGTCCCTGGGTGTAGGGATGCAGCGGGTTGTCGAAAATCGCTTTCAGTGTGCCACGCTCAATGGCACGGCCCGCATACATCACCACCACCTCCTCGCAGATCTCTGCCACGATCCCCAGATTGTGCGTAATCAGCATCAGACTGCCGGAGGATCCCTTCAGGCGGCGCATGATATCCAGGATCTGCGCCTGGATCGTTACATCCAATGCGGTGGTCGGTTCGTCGGCGATCAGTATGGCGGGATGGTTGATAATGGCCATGGCAATCATTACCCGCTGGCGCATACCGCCGGAAAATTCATGCGGATATTGATCGATCCGGGTCTCTGGATTGGCAATGCCCACATCATTCAGCGCCTCACAGACCTGTTTCCGAATCTCATCTTCCTTCATTTCCGGATGGTGCAGCTTCAGACATTCGCCGATCTGCTTGCCGATCGTCATGACTGGATTCAGCGCTGTCATTGGCTCCTGGAAGATCATTGCGATCTGCTTTCCCCGGATCTTTTCCATCTCCGGCTCAGACTTTTTCAGCAGATCCTCTCCATTGAGCAGGATCTCTCCTCCCTGTACAGAGGCCGCAGCCGGCAGAAGCCGCATCAGAGAAAGGCTGGTCATGCTTTTGCCGCAGCCGGATTCGCCTACGATTCCCAAAGCCTTTCCTTCGTCCAACTGCATATTCAGATGGTCGATCAGGTTGTAGACCTTTCCGTCATCGTCCTTAAAACCCATGCTGTAATCCTTGAATTGTACCTGTGTTGACATGGTTGATACCCACCTTTCCTCTGTGCATTTCCACTTCTAAGCGGAATCAATGCATTTCGGCCTCGCGCTTGAGGTTTCAAACGCTTTGACACTTTACCGCTTTGCAACATTAAACTTAAAATTAATTTTTGCTATCATAGTTCTTTGACGGCTAAAAATAAATGACATATGTCACGTTCTTTTCGCCGAACTTTTTTACGGTTTCCCAGGAATTTTTGATGCGGCCGTGCAAACAAAAGGACTTCCCAAAATTTGTTTTTTCCTCAAGGACAAATGCCCATTTTTTGTTTCTCCAGAGATAATGTTTTGTCATCCCTTTACTTTTTTATAAACCTATGTTATCTTTACTATTACTAAGAAATATGGCTGCACAAGAAGAAAACGATTACTTTTGCACCTTCTAAAGGAATGTTTGCTATGATCCAGTTGAACGATCCTGCGCTGAAACGCGCACTGATAGAAAAACACCATTTTCAAGAGCATTTCTCGCTTGATCTGGAGAAATGCTCTGTCCTGCTGCGTTGTGAGGCAGGAGAAACCCTGTGCCACAGCGGTGAGATCTATCCGGAGATCCAGCTGTTGGCGGATGGTGCACTCATAGCCTCCAGCGTTTCTAAAAGCGGAAAACTGCACTGCGAGCTGCAGTATCAGAGTCCTAACATTTTAGGACTTACTTCCGCTCTTTGGAATAAGCCCGCCATTAACACCATTGAAGCGCTGACCCCCTGCCTGTGTCTGAGTCTTTCCGTGGATCTATACGGGGAGGCGCTTCACCAAGATACAAAGTTTCTCAACTACGCCTGCTCGTATCTGGCAGAGCATATCAGGAAAAATTTCATTCACTATGAACAGCTGCCGACCAGATTAGCTCAGTTTATTCTGCGGGAGCAAAAAGATGGTTACTTCGGCTACAACACCAGACTTTGCGCTGATGTGCTGGAAACCAGTCAACGGCATCTGCTGCGGACGCTTCGTTCTTTCTGCGATAGAGGTATCTTGGAGCACGTTGGCCGCAGCCGCTACAGGATTTTGGATGTGAGCAAGTTAGAAGCTCAGTAATTGATTGTCTGCCTTGATCCCATCCAGGCTTATTACGATTTCTGATGAATTATCTGTCGGTATAAAATGAAAAACTCCCATACCGGGTTTGCTTTCGCTGGCGCAGGCATAGCGTTTGTATGACAAATGCGCTTGCTGGGGAAATCCCCAGTCAACCATGCCGCCTGCGGGCGGAAACTTCTCGGCAACGTTGCCAGAAGGTGAGAGGGCAGAATCGGGTTCGGCCATATTGCCAAACCCCATCACAGCGGACTGCACGAAAGCGCTGCAGACGATCTTGTCACAAGCGGTAGCCGCCGAAAAACGAGTTTGACAATGTTGCAAAACCCGTTCTCAAAAAACGATGCCTCGCATTCTAAAGTATTTCTTCACGCGCAAAGCATAAAATATCGGGTTCGCTGAATTCACCGAACCCGATATTACTTTTTGGCAAAGTCGTCTAAAAGTAAGGTTTGGCAATCTTGCCAAACCTTATCATCACACGACCATTTCCCGCGCCACACAGATCAGGGACACCACCCAGGACAATGCTGCAAGTCCCGCCAGTACGAAGAAAATACCATCCGCCGGCGTGGTGTGAGCCAGATACCATGGACGAGACACGGTAACTGCCAGTGCCCCATACAGGCAGCGGTACAGACAGCCGCAGCGCCTGCATCAGACGGACGAGCCCGCCAGGCAGCGTCACTCCCAGCATCAAAAAAGCATGCATCATGTTCCATGCTTCCTTCCGTAATTTGTTGCATGTTACCATCAGCGGACAGACTTTGCAAGGGTCTGTCCGCTGATTTTTTGTGCGAATTATCTATGATGAGGGGGGGCTGTCAGACACCCTCAATTTCGGCGGCAGGGGGTCAATGAAACACCCTATACCATCAATTTTTTGTAGAAATTTTTAATTTCTGGTTACTCACCACGCTGTTTTTTCGGGAGGGATAGTGAGGGGGCTACGCAGAAGTCGAGAACCGCTTTGGGTAACATTGCCGAAAGCGGTTGGGCGATAACTACCCATGTTGGCCCCGTGCAGCCTTCTTTCACACCTGCTGGCATCCTTTGCCCGCCGGAGTGGGAGAACACCCGTGTGGGGCGGGAAACGCCACCGGTATTCCACAGAAAGAGAGAGATCCAGCGCCTGCGGGAAACCGTGAACGGGACGGACAGCTTCCTTGATAAAGCAAAGCGGTACACGGATATCACGGCGCTGGCACCAGAGTTGCTGTGGCCGTTCATTGAGAGGATCGTGGTCCACAAGAAAGAGGTAACGTGGTCTAAACACGCGCCCCAGACCGTGGAGATTTACTACAACGGCATTGGCTATGTCGGCAGTGGTCAGCAGGATGTGGAAGAAGCACTGGAAGCACCAGAACCCCAGGACACAGAGAAACCCCGGCAGGCATCGTAAACACGATGACCTGCCGGGGTATCCTGGGGATCACTTGTTCCCCCTGTGAGGGGGGGACATAGCCGCACCGCCTCTTTTTATCGTTCCTGTTACTTTGTCAGCGTGGCGACCCACTGGCTGTACTTGGCCAGATTCTCGTCCCGCCCCGTCTCATCCTTGCCGATGGTGAGAATGTAGACCTTGATCTTAGGCTCCGTGCCGGAGGGCCGCACCAGAATGGTAGTGCCGTCCGCCAGCTCATACCGCAGCACATTGCTGCCGGAGAGTTCCATAGCGGTCTTTTCGCCGGTGCGGCAGTCGATGACGCTGCCGTCGGTGTAGTCCTTGCGGCGCAGCACCTCTACCCCGGCGATGTGGGTGGGGGGAGCGGCCCGCAGGGACTTCATCAGTGCCGCCATCTTCTCCAGCCCGTCCAGACCCGGCATCACCAGATTATGGGTCTTTTCGCCGTAGAAGCCGTACTTCCGGTACAGGGCCTCCAGCGCATCGAACAGGGTCATGCCCTGCACGGCATACCACGCCGCCATCTCCGTCAGGATCAGGGAGGCGGTAACGGCGTCCTTATCCCGGACATAGTCGCCCAGCATATAACCGTAACTCTCCTCGTAGCTCATGATCACATGGCCCAACCCTTGGGATTCCAGCTGGTTCTTCTTCTCCGCCATGAACTTGAAGCCGGTGAAGGTATCGCAGCAGGTAACGCCGTTGGCCTCGGCCACCTTCCGGGCCATCTCCGTGGTGACGATGGTCTTGAGGAAGTAGGGATGCTCCGGCAGCTTGCCTGCCCGGCGCATGGCCCCGATGAGGTAATCCAGCATCAGAACGCCTGTCTGGTTGCCGGTGACGGGGATGAAGGAGCCGTCTCGGCTGCGAACCATGATGCCCACCCGGTCGCTGTCCGGGTCGGTGCCCAGAATAAAGTCGGCGCCCACCTTGTCCGCCAACTGAATGGCCAGATAGAAGCCCTCCGGATTCTCCGGATTGGGGGAGACCACCGTGGGGAAGCTGCCATCGAGCACCATCTGCTCCGGAACACAGTGCAGATGCTTCACGCCCAGACCCCGCAGCGCCTCCGGCACCAGCTTCCAGCCGCAGCCGTGGAAGGGGGTATAGACCATATGGAAGGTATCGGCCACCTTGGCCATGGACTCCCGGTCGTTGACCATGGCCATGACGTGGGACATGAACCGTTCGTCCGTCTCGGCGCCCATGATCTCGATGAGGCCTTGGGCCTTGGCATCGTCAAACTCCATCCGGCGGATGCCGGTGAAAATGTCGATCTGCTCCAGCTCACGGGCAATGGCGGCAGCGTGCTGGGGCGGCAGCTGGGCGCCGTCGGACCAGTAGACCTTATAGCCGTTATACTCCTTGGGATTGTGGCTGGCGGTGACATTGATGCCCGCCTGACAGTCGTATTCCCGCACGGCGAAGCTCAGCTCCGGCGTGGGCCGCAGCGACTCGAAGATACGCACATGGATGCCGTTGGCGGCACAGACCTCTGCGGCGGCTCTGGCAAACTCCATAGAGTGGTTGCGGCAGTCCATGCACAGGGCCACGCCCCGGCGCTTGGCCTCCTCGCCCTCAGCGCAGATGACGTTAGCAAAGCCCTGAGTGGCCCAGCGGATGACGTGGATGTTCATCTGGTGCAGGCCCACCTTCATGGTGCCACGCAGACCGGCGGTACCGAATTCCAGCGGCCCATAGAACCGCTCCCGGATCTCCTTCTCATCGTCCCGGATGCTCTCCAGCTCGGCGTGCTCCTGCTCGCTCAGGGCAGGGGATGCCAGCCACTTTTCATATTCCTGCATATAAGACATGATGGATGCTCCTTTCGGTTTACTCGCCTGCCTCGTCGGGCATGGGCATGGAGGCCAGCAGATTCTGGGCGTCCTCCGCCATGGAGGCCGGGACATACAGCCCCACGCCGAAGCCGGAGAAGCCGTTGATGACCTTTCCGGCGCCGCCCTCCTTGTCGTAGTATTTGAAACATGGGATCCCGTAAGCCGTCAGCAGGGAGATGGTCACGTCTGCGTCGGCAGGGGAATCGAAGGTGTGGGCAAGCAGGACTGCCTGCTCCCGCTCACCGTTTTCGTCAGTGGGCCAAGCGGGGATATTGGGGGAGATACCCCAGTAACTCAGTTCCATGGATAGGCCTCCTTTATATATGTCCTTGTATTATATCACGAATTTTCTTAAAAGGGAAGTGTTTCATTTGTGATATTTTGTTCCGGCGGAGATTTGATACGCCCGATAGATCTGCTCCAGCAGCATGATCCGGGCCAGATGGTGGGGGAAGGTCATGGGGGACATGGACAGCTGCCAGTCCGCCTGCTGCTTCAGGCTCTCGTCCAGCCCCACGCTGCCACCGATGAGGAAGGTCAGCTGCGTCTTACCGGCCACGGCCAGTTCCTCCATCCGACGGCTCAGCTCCACGCTGGAACAGGGCTTTCCCTCGATGCACAGGGCGATGACTGCCCCGCCCTTGGGGAGCCTTTCCCGGATGGCCACCGCCTCCGCCGCCAGCGCCCGCTGTACCTCCGCCGGGGAGGGAGACTCCGGCAGACGGCTCTCCGGCAGCTCCACCAGCTCCAGCTTGCAGAAGCGCTGGAGCCGCTTGACGTACTCCGCCGCCGCCTCCAGATAGAATTTCTCCTTTAGCTTGCCTACGCACAGAACCGTCACTCGCTGCATACCAGCACCTCCGTCCCGTAGGGGGGACTGACCTCGCTGCGGGGGGCCACCTCCAGCAGTACCTCCGCCTCCACCGTATTCAGGCGTCGCTGCACCGTGTCCCAAGCCCGCTGGGGGGTGTTGTTCTCCCGGCTCAGGTGGGCCAGAATGATGTGCCGTGTGCCGCACCGGGCCATCCGGACGGCGAACTCCGCCGCCGCATCGTTGGACAGATGCCCCTCGTCCCCCAGGATACGGGCCTTCAGGGAATAGGGATACGGCCCGCTGCGGAGCCACTCCACATCATGGTTGCTCTCCAGCACCAGCGTATCCACCCCCGCCAGAGCCGTCTCCGCCTCCGGGGTCACATAGCCCGTATCCGTGAGAAAACCTACGGAGGCGCTGCCGTCCACCCAATAGTCCACGCTCTGGGCGGCGTCATGGGAGGTGCGGAACACCGTCACCCGGCAGTCTCCCACAGAAAACACCGTCCCCGGCTCCACCGGGCGCAGCAGGGGCTCAATGCCGGCAATGCGGTAGGCCAGCTGCCGGGCGGTGCCGGGGCTTGTGTAAATGGGGATGCGGTGGTGCTTCACCATGGTTTGCAGGCCGCTGACGTGATCCGAATGCTCGTGGGTAATAAGTACGCCGTCCACGTCCGCCATGGTCAGCCCCAGCTGCAAAAGCCCCGCCTTGATGCGGCGTGTGGAAATTCCGGCGTCCAGCAGCAGATGCACGCCCCCGTCCGACAGCAGCAGGCAGTTCCCCTCGGAGCCGCTGGCCAGTGTATGTATGGTCATCAATGTGTCCTACCTCGCAATAAACCGACTTCCGCCGCAGACTGCCAACAGCCTGCGGCGGAAAGCTTATGTCCTATCAGCAGATGTGAGCCTCGGTCTCCTCCGGCTCCGGAATCTCCTCCACCCGGATATCGGCGCCCAACTGGCGGAGCTTGCCCACCAGATCCTCGTAGCCACGCTCGATATACTGTACCTGCGTCAGCTCCGTTTCGCCCTGAGCGGCCAGACCGGCGATGACCAGAGCCGCACCGGCCCGTAGATCACAGGCCTGCACCGGCGCACCGGTGAGTTGTGTGACGCCCTCCACCACGGCCACCCGGCCGTCCACCTGGATCTGAGCGCCCATGCGCCGCAGTTCCTCCACATACTTGAAGCGGTTGTTCCATACGCCCTCCGTCACCAGACTGGTGCCTTGGGCCAGACACAGCGCCACCGTGATCTGGGGCTGCATATCCGTGGGGAAGCCGGGGTAGGGGAGGGTCTTGACGTTGGCCCGCTGCAGCGGCTCGCTGCGGCGGATGAGCATGGTGTCGTCCTGCTCCTCCACCGTGACGCCCATTTCCATGAGCTTGGCGGAGATGCAGTCCATGTGCTTGGGGATGATGTTGCGGATCAGCAGCTGTCCGCCTGTGGCGGCCACAGCGGCCATATAGGTACCCGCCTCGATCTGGTCGGGGATGATGGAATAGGTGCCGCCGTGGAGGGATTCTACGCCGTGGATTTTGATGACATCGGTGCCGGCGCCCATGATGTTGGCGCCCATGGAGTTGAGGAAGTTGGCCACGTCCACAATATGTGGTTCCTTGGCTGCGTTTTCGATGACAGTCAGGCCGTCTGCCAGGACGCTGGCCAGGATGGCGTTGATGGTGGCGCCGACCGAGACCTGATCCATATAAATGGTGGCGCCGGTGAGCCGTTTCTGGGGCGCCTGGGCATAAACAAACCCGCCCTGAAGGTCGATTTCGGCGCCCAGCGCCTTGAAGCTCTTCAGGTGCAGGTCGATGGGACGCACACCCAAGTCACAGCCACCGGGCATGGAGACCTGCGCCTCGCCAAATCGACCCAACAGAGCGCCGATGAGGTAATAGGAGGCACGCATTCTCCGTGCCAGTTCATCGGGGACACGGCAGCTGCGAATGTGACGGCAGTCAATTTCAAATGTGTTCTTGTTGATGGTACGGACATCGGCACCCAGCTCCTGGAGGATCTCCATGACTACGGTGACGTCACTGATCTGAGGGATATTTTCAATACGGCAACAGCCATCCACCAGGAGGGCGGCGGGGATGATGGCCACAGCAGCGTTCTTTGCGCCGCTGATCTCAATTTCGCCGAACAGGGGATGTCCGCCGTGAATTACATACTTTTGCAAGATGACACCTTCTTTGGTAACGAGTGAACGTTGAGTTTTATGTGAGACGTTCACAGGGGTGAACAGGAATAAACGTAGTAGAAAGGGTAGGGGAGCATCGGTGTATCTGCTCCGGTACAGAAGCGCATTCTACTGCGCATAAGTATAGCACAGAGCGACATAAAATTAAAGCAAAAAATTGAAAGGAATCCAGAAAAACGCGTCATTTTCGCCCAAAGGAAAAGAATCGTAAAAGCGACAAAAATTACTGCTGTCCAGGCCGGTGAAAACTGTATATAATGTATAGCAAGAATGTGCAATTTACACCATAGGAGGATACGAAAATTGGAAATTCAGATGATCGGCGCCAATGCAATGTTAATATATGCCAACCAAACGGAGCTAGATCGGAAAAATATGGACGCTGAAACATGGAAGCTGAGGGATGTGCTGCGCCTGACTTGGGAGGCGTGCCGGAAGGGCGGGATACCCTGGAAGGATATGCGGGAGATCGAAGCCTATGCCGGTCAAGGCGGTGCTATGCTGCTGCTGCACCTGAAGGAACAGGCAGGGCAGACCATCCGTTTCTCTGGCTTGGACACCCTCTTAGACGCACTGACCGTCCTGCCGGAGCCGGTGGAGGGACGGTTGGGCTTCTGGGAGGGCTGTTACGTTCTGTTTGTCTCCCATGCGGGCGCCGCTGCCGTGTTGAGCGAGTTTGGCCAGGGAATTTCCCGCTGCGACCAATATCGGGCGGAGCAGGAGGGAACGCTGATCTTAGCGGAAACGGGTGTGAAGAAACTTTGGGGATGTTTACACTCTTGACAGATGTGATATACTTATTTATAATTAGTTGTTACTACGGACGAGAGGAGGCGGAAGGATGCCTGCACAAAAGGGAATCAAGGTCATTGCCAAAAATCGTTCCGCCTTTCATAACTATTTCATCGAAGAACGGTTCGAGGCCGGCATTGAGCTGTGCGGCACCGAGGTGAAGTCCATTCGGGCGGGCAAAGTCAACCTGAAGGACTCCTTTTGCCAGGTGAAGAACGGCGAGCTGTTCGTGTATGCGATGCACATCTCCCCCTACGAGAAAGGCAACGTGTTCAACCGAGAGCCGAGACGAGATCGGCGGCTGCTGATGCACAAGCGGGAGATCATGCGCCTG
>OGRE01001144.1_pt1 | contig 24204 bp, 20 predicted proteins | sample 1553421 | NCBI WGS metagenome assembly OGRE01 (sample SAMEA2580076, study PRJEB22360) | human gut metagenome | biome: human gut; feature: human-associated habitat; material: faeces | place: Denmark | collected 2008/2010 | reverse complement strand
CGTCAACGAGCCCCGCCGCTATGGCTTCCACGGCACCTCCCACCGCTATGTCAGCCACCGCGTTGCAGAGCTCATGGGCAAGGACATCAAGGATCTGAAGCTTATCACCTGCCACATCGGCAACGGCTCCTCCATCACCGCCATCAAGAACGGCAAGGTCATCGACACCAGCATGGGTCTCACCCCGCTTGACGGCTTCATGATGGGTACCCGTACCGGCACGCTTGATCCGTCCGTTGTCACGTTCATCGCAGAGAAAGAGAACCTCACCCCAGCACAGCTTTCCGACCTCTTCAACAAGAAGTCCGGCCTGCTCGGTATCTCCGGTATCTCCAGCGATGACCGCGACATCTGCAAGGCAGAGGACGAGGGCAACGAGCGTGCACACCTCGCACATGAGATGCTCGTTTATCAGATTCAGAAGTTCATCGGCAGCTATGTCGCTGCGCTGAACGGCGTAGACGCAATCGTCTTCACCGCAGGTCTTGGCGAGAACCAGGATACCCTGCGCGAGCGCATCTGCACCAACATGGAATACCTCGGCATCAAGTTCGATCACGAAGCCAACAAAGGCGTTCGCGGCAAGGAGAAGAAAATCTCCGCGCCGGACAGCAAGGTCGCTGTTTACATCGTCCCGACCAACGAAGAACTTGTCATTGCACGCGATACGAAAGCCATCGTTGAAAAGCTGTAATTTCACCTGAAATTCGATACCGGATCCGTTTTTACGGGTCCGGTATTTTTCATATTTAAATTTTAAGCGAAAATCGCGGATTTATTTTCTGTTTTTGGCTTTTGAACCGCAAAAATAGTTGCAAATTTGTAACTATTGTGTTATGATTGTAACTGTATAAAACGATCTGTACCATATTCTGCCGCAACAGGACAGAAACCGGCTTTTGCTTCTACAGGTCGATGCCTTGATAAGGATAGGTGAAAACACATGCAATACAGAAAAAGAATGCTCCGAAAGAAGGGCACGGCTCTGTTGCTTTCCGCGCTGCTATTGGCTTCTGCGCTGCCGCTTGCGGCCTATGCGGAAGAAGTTTCCGCAAAAACGACTGAATACGTGAACTTCCGCTCCGGCCCCGGTACGAATTACAGCTCGCAGGGGATCATCGCTTCCGGCACGACCATCACGGTAACGGATACGAGCAATTCCGAGTGGTACGCCGTGCGTCTCTCGAACGGCTCTACAGGTTATATCTACGCCGAGTATATTTCCATGTCTACCGGCGGCAGCACAAGCAACGGGGAAGAACGCAGTGCCAAAACGACGGAATATGTGAATTTCCGCTCCGGACCGGGCACAAATTACAACTCTAAAGGCGTCATTGCATTAGGCACCACCGTTACGGTCACCGACACGAGCAACGCCCAGTGGTACGCCGTGCGTCTTTCTAACGGCTCTACAGGCTATATTTTTGCCGAATATATCAGCTTCACGGGCAGCAATACGCCGTCTGCTACGGCGGCACCTACACAGGCGCCATCCAACGGTTCCGAGCAGACCGCAAAAACGACCGAATACGTAAACTTCCGTTCCGGACCCGGTACGAATTACAGTTCTAAAGGCGTCATTGCATTGGGCACTACCGTTACGGTCACCGACACGAGCAATTCCGAGTGGTACGCCGTGCGCCTCTCGAACGGCTCTACGGGCTACATATTTGCGCAATACTTGAAGCTGAACAGTTCTTCCTCCGCAACGGCAACGCCCGCACCGACACAGGCACCGAGCGGTTCCGAGCAAAGTGCGAAAACGACGGAATACGTAAACTTCCGTTCCGGCCCCGGCACGAATTACAGCTCTAAAGGCGTTATTGCTTCCGGCACAACTGTCACGGTCACAGATAGGAGCAACTCTCAGTGGTATGCCGTGCGCCTTGCAAACGGCTCCACGGGCTACATCTTTGCACAGTATTTGAAGGTCACCGGCACGTCGTCCGCAACGCCTACACCTACGCAGGCACCGTCCAATGATGGCACTGTGCAGGCTAAGCTCACCGCAGACGTAAACCTGCGCCGCGGTGCAGGCACGAATTACGGCGTCATCAAGGTCATCGGCACCGGCACCACCGTTACGGTCACGGACGCGTCGAACAGCCAGTGGTACAAGGTAAAGCTTTCGGACGGCACAGAGGGCTATCTGTTCTCCGAATATCTGAAAGTTACTTCCGGCAATATTGATTCTGCCAAGCCTTCCGCAACGCCCGCGCCGACCCCGGCGCCGAGCAACGGAACCGTACAGGCCAAGACCACATCCGATTTAAATGTGCGCAAAGGCCCCGGCACAAGCTATGGCATCATCAAGGTTATCGATATGAACGTTACCGTTACCGTTACGGAAGCCACAAACAGCAGCTGGTACAAAGTGAAGCTTTCCGACGGCACAGAGGGCTACCTTGCCGCGCAGTACTTGAAGATCACCTCCGGCGATATCAACTCTGTAAAGCCCGGTAACAGTGGAGATGATAACACCAATAACGGCAATAACTCCAATGCACCCGCAACAGACGAATACGTCCGCGTTACGGTCGGCCTCAACCTGCGTTCCGAGCCGAACACGAGCTGTAAAGTACTCACTGTTTTGAGCACCGGCACCGTGCTGAACGTGCTTGACCGCAAAACGAGCGGCTGGGTGCATGTGCGTACGACCGGCGGCGCAGAGGGCTATGTCTCGGCAGAATATGTCGCAGCATATGACCCGTCTTCGTCCAGTGCATCGGTCTCCGTTTCTTCCGTCGATCTCGCACAGTATAAGACCATCTACATTCAGGCTTCTGCTTCCGGCTCTGTTACGTGGGAGAGCAGCGATGCTTCCGTTGCAACGGCAAAAGCCGGTGTTTCCGGTCAGCTCTTCATTTACGGCGCTGCGCCGGGCACGACCAAGATCACCGCAAAGAGCGCAAACGGCACTGCACTTGCCACCGTTTCCGTCACGGTCTCCGCGCCGGAAGCTGTCCGCTTTGCGTACACAACACCGAATATTATTACAGCCGGTGCATCCTTCAATTTGAAGGCGGTTACGGATACGCAGAAATCCGCCGTGCGCTTTGAGATTGATGGCGTCGGCACCTACGATACCACGTCCTATGATTCCGAAAGTCAGGGCGACAACAACGTCCGTATTTTCTCTGCTTCGGCTACAATCAGTACACCTGGCACCTACACGGTGCGTGCGTATTCGTCTTCCGGCGGCGGTTATTCCTCCGATTACAGAGAGTTCACCATCCTCGTCGTCTCTACAACGGATTCCGATACGACAACAGGCGAGAGCCGCCGCGTAAGTGACAGTATGCTCGACAACATCGCCTCTTATGAAGGCTATGTCCCACAGGTTTCGCCGGACACGCTTGCCGGCAATATCCCGACCGTCGGCTACGGTTACGTTGTTTCCAAGAACACCACATTCTACAATAACCTGACCCGCTCGGAAGCAAAGGCCATGCTGGCCGATACCGTCAACCGCGGCTCTTACACCACAGAGATCAACCGTTTCATCTCGAGCAACGGCCTTTTGATGAGCCAGTGTCAGTTTGATGCGCTTGCAAGCTTCTCTTACAATGTCGGCGCAGGCTACTGGAACGGCTCCGGCGACTGCTACGTGCGTACAGTCATCATGAACACCGTTGTTCCGCCGCAGGATTTGTCTTCTTCCAATCCATACGGCGGTAAGGTAACGGCTTCCACACTGCCCATGTATCAGGACCACAGTGCTTCTTCCACGCGGATTACTACGCTTAAGATCAACACAAGTGTGAACATCCTCGATTATTACCGCGACTCAAGCACGAAGCAAAGCTGGTACAAGGTCTCTGCAAGCGGCAAGAGCGGTTGGGTGCGCGCAGGCGATGTTGCTTTCAACAGCACCTCCGGTCTCACGCATGACCTGAACTATGTGGACGCCTACACATTCGGCAGCAATCTGCTGGATTGGCATGTGGCAGGCGGCAACTGCTACATCGGCCTGTATTACAGACGCCTTGCAGAAGCTAAGGTATTCTCCTACGGAAACTACGCCGAGGCCTCGCCCTCTAACGGCAACTATAAGAAGAATACATACGGCTACAAAGTCCCGAGCTGCCTGTAAAGCTAAATTACTTTTCATAGTCCTAAAATTAAGCTGTGCATTCTAATGGAGTGCACAGCTTTTCTTTATATGCTCGGCAATGTGTAAAGTTTTATCACTTTACATGTTATTTATAAAACGGCAAGCCGACTGCTTTCACTCAGTCGGCTTGCTTTTATATTATGCGATCGACCGATCAGCAGCCACAGCCGCCGCAGCCGTTGTTGCAGCCACCACAGTTGTTGCAGCCGCAATCGTTACCGCAGCCACAGCCGCCGCAGCACAAGAGGATCAGTATGATAATGATGATCCAAGAGCAACCTCCGCCAAAACCGTTACACATGATTGAACGCCTCCTTTCGTTTACAGTACAGAATATGAAAGTGGGGGAAATGTGTGATGGTCAAAACAAAACTTCAAAAACTTTTTAAGTTTAGGCGTTTCAGTTAGTATTATTGAGAAATAATTTTAAATAGAGAGATAATTTAATGTAATTCCTGAAAATCGACTAAAATCGCGCTTGACAATACATCCGTTTTGCTTATAATTAAAGTCAAAGAAAGTCAAAGACAAAGAAAGGACAAGAGGCGATCAGAAATGCGAATCAGCGACAGCGTTGCGAATTACATCTTACAAATGCTCAATGATGAAAACGGCATCGCGGAGATCCAGCGTAATGAGCTTGCAAATACGCTGGGCTGCGTACCGAGCCAAATCAACTACGTCATCACGTCCCGTTTCACACCGGAGCAGGGATATATCGTAGAGAGCAGGCGAGGCGGCGGCGGTTACATTCGCATCATTCGCCGGAGCATGACAAAATCCGATTTAATCATGCACATTGTCAATTCCATCGGGCCTAAGCTGGACGCAGCTTCTATGCGCGCCATGCTGCGGAATCTTGTGGAAACGGGCGTTGCGTCCGAATCCGACGCTCACCTGATGATGGCAGGGCTTTCGGATTCGGCACTTGCACCGGCGCCAAAAGAAATTCGAGATCAACTGCGGGCATCGATCTTCAAAAACATGTTGCTCGTACTAAATGTATAAAAAGCCATTTTGAAAGGACGGGATGACTTATGATGTGTCAGAACTGCGGAAAGAATCCGGCAACGACCCACATTAAAACCATCGTCAACGGCAAGTTGGCGGAATATGACCTTTGCTCGGAATGTGCAAGGGCAAAAGGCTACAAGAGCTTTTTTAACTTTGATGATATGGACTTTGATTTCAACAATCTGCTCGGCAGCTTCATCGGTGCGCCGACCGGGCGCAGTAATGCGATGCGCTGCCCGAAATGCGGTGCTTCCTTTGAGGAGATTGCAGAAAGCGGCAAGATCGGCTGCGCAGAGTGTTACAATGTGTTCCGTGACCGCCTGATGCCGACTATCCACCGCATCCACGGTGCAGCAAAGCACAAGGGCAAAGTACCCGGAAGCAATGCGCTGCGCATTGTGGAACCGGCAGGTAAGATTGCCGTTGTGGAAGAACCCACGCCGATTGAAAAGAAACGTGCGGAACTGAAAGAAGCAATCGAAAAGCAGGACTTCGAGCATGCAGCTGAGCTGCGTGACGAAATCAAAGAAATGGAGAAAGGAGACGGGAACCATGCTTAACGAAGAAAAGAAATGGTATGAAAAAGCAGGTAAAGAAAGTGACGTTGTCATCAGCACGCGTGTGCGTCTGGCGAGAAACCTTGCAGATATGCCGTTCCCAAACCGCATGACGCCTGATCAGAAAGCAGCCGTAGAGCGCCGCGTACGCGATGCGATCCTCAGCGGCAACAGCGCCATCGCATCGGATTTCGACTTCGTGCAGATGGATGACCTCAGCAACGAGCAGGCAGTGTCACTTGTGGAACGCCACATCGTCAGCCCGGAGTTCATCGCAAACGCAAAGGGACGCGGATTCCTCATCTCAAAGGACGAGCGCATCTCCATTATGGTGAACGAAGAAGACCACGTGCGTATTCAAGTGCTGCATGAGGGTCTTGCGCTCAGCGAAGCTGCCGAAATGGCAGACCGCATCGATACGCTTTTAAACGAATCGCTGCGTTTTGCGTTTGATTCCGAGCTCGGCTACCTCACCCAGTGCCCGACGAACCTCGGCACCGGCATGCGGGCCTCTGTGATGCTGCATCTGCCGGCGCTCACCGAAAACGGCGCAATGTCCAGAATCTCCACGAATCTTTCGAAGCTCGGCCTTGTGATCCGCGGTACATACGGAGAAGGCAGCAATGTCATCGGCGCCATGTATCAGCTTTCAAACCAGATTACACTGGGTCTCAGCGAAAAAGAAGCTGTGGAAAACTTGCAGAACATTACGATGCAGCTCATTTCCGAAGAGCGCAAAACGCGTGCTTCGCTCAGCAAGAACATCAATGTGCAGGACAAAGTAGGCCGCTCCGCCGGCGTGCTGAAAAACGCACGGCTGCTTTCCTGCGATGAGTATATGAAGCTTATCTCCAATGTGCGTTTCGGCATTGCAGAAAAGCTTTTAAGCGGTATAACGCTTGAAGATATTCACACACTGACCGTAGCGGTACAGCCGGCCACCATGGTAGCCGCACACGGCAGCAACCTTTCGGCGGGGCAAAGAGACATTCTCCGCGCAGACGAGGTGCGCAAAGCCCTCAAAGCGCTTCAATAATAGAAAATCAGTAAAGAGAACTGCGATACGGCAGTGATCGAAAGGACGGGAATTTATATGTATAGATTCACAGGTTTTACAGAGAAAGCAAACAATGCCATGAACCGCGCCATCGAAAAGGCGGAGGAACTTGGCCACAATTACATCGGCAGTGAGCACGTGCTCTACGGCTTGATTGCAGAGGGCAGCGGCGTTGCGTTCAACGTGCTGAATAAGCTCGGCATCACGGCAGACGATTACGAACGCCTGATGCAGGAGAAGATTGGCATTTCTTCGCCGACGAACCTCACCACCGCATATTTCACCCCGCGCACAAAGCGTATTTTGCAGATGGCAAAGCTCGCGGCCTCCAAGCTCGGCAGTAACTACGTCGGCACGGAGCACCTGCTCATCGCCATCATTGAAGACGGTGAAAGCTTTGCGGTGCGTTTCCTGCAAATGCTCGGCGTTGACCCGCAGAGCGTTGCGAATGCGTTGTCCTCGGCGCTTTCCGACGGTTATACCGTCGATAAAGCTTCCGGCAACGCGTATCCGAAGGACGAAAACGGCGAAAAGGAAGGCGGCAGTGCACTTGAAAAGTTTGGCCGCGACCTGACAAAGCTCGCAGCCGAAGGCAAGATTGACCCGGTCATCGGCCGTCATAACGAGATTGAACGTGTCATTCAGATCTTGTCTCGTCGTACGAAGAATAATCCGGTGCTCATCGGTGAACCGGGCGTCGGCAAGACCGCCGTTGCGGAAGGCTTGGCGCTGAAGATTCATGAAGGCGAGGTGCCGGAGCTGCTGAAAGGCAAGCGTCTGGTGGCTCTTGATCTTACCGGTATGGTCGCAGGCTCTAAGTACCGTGGCGATTTTGAAGAGCGTATCAAGTCCGCCATCGACGAAGTGAAAAAGGACGGCAACGTCATTTTGTTCATCGATGAGCTGCACACCATCATTGGTGCAGGCTCCGCAGAGGGCTCTGCCGATGCCGCCAATATCTTAAAGCCGGCTCTGGCGCGCGGTGACTTCCAGGTCATCGGTGCGACGACCATCAACGAGTACAGAAAGTACATTGAAAAAGACGCCGCGTTGGAGCGTCGTTTCCAGCCGGTACATGTCGGTGAGCCGACCGAAGAAGAAGCGGTGCAAATCCTTGAAGGTCTGAAAGATCGCTACGAGGCGCACCATAAAGTACAGATTACCGATGAAGCCATTGAGAGCGCCGTTAAGCTCTCCTCGCGCTACATTGCAGACCGTTACCTGCCGGATAAGGCCATCGACCTCGTCGATGAAGCGGCGTCCCGTGTGCGTCTCAGAACATTTACTGCGCCGGAAGACCTGCAGGAGATGGAAAAGCGCATCAAGGAAGTCGAGATTGATAAGGCGGCTGCCGTCAACGAGCAGGACTTCGAGCGCGCGGCCGAGTTGCGTGACAAGCAGAAAGCCCTTACAGATGAGCTGGAGCAGAAAAAGAACGAGTGGGCTGCAAAGAATGAGCGCAGCAACAGCGTCGTGAAGGCAGAAGACATCGCCGAGATCGTCGCTATGTGGACCGGCATCCCGGTCGTACAGCTGACGCAGGAAGAAAGCGAGCGCCTGCTGCATCTTGAAGATACGCTGCACAAGCGTGTCATCGGGCAGGACGAAGCTGTCACGGCCATTGCAAAGGCCATCCGCCGCGGCAGAGTCGGCCTGAAAGATAAGAATCGCCCCATCGGCTCGTTCATTTTCCTCGGCCCGACCGGCGTAGGCAAGACCGAGCTGTGCAAGGCGCTTGCGGAAGCCATGTTCGGTGACGAAAAGGCCATGATCCGTCTCGATATGTCGGAGTACATGGAGAAGCACACGGTGTCTCGTCTCGTCGGTTCGCCTCCGGGATATGTAGGCTTTGATGAAGGCGGTCAGCTGACCGAGGCAGTGCGCCGCAAGCCGTATTCCGTTGTGCTGTTTGATGAGATCGAAAAGGCACACCCGGATGTCTTCAATATGCTGCTGCAAATTCTCGATGACGGCCGTCTGACGGATTCGCAGGGCAAGGTGGTCAGTTTCAAGAACACCATCATCATCATGACCTCCAACATCGGCGCGCGTCTCATTACAGAGAAGCAGCAAGAGCGTCTCGGCTTTGCCACCGCAGATAACAAGTCGACAGAAGAAGACAGCGCAGTCGCCGATTTTGAGCGCACAAAAGAGCTCGTCATGGGTGAACTGAAGAAGGTGTTCCGTCCGGAATTCATCAACCGTGTCGATGACATTATTGTGTTCCGTAAGCTCCTGCACGACGACATTCAGAAAATCGCCGGCAAAATGCTCGAGGGTCTTAAGGGTCAGCTGCGTGACATGGACATCGCGGTCGAGTTCACCCCGGCTGCTGTGGAAGCTGTTGCAAACGCCGGTTTTGACCCGGTTTACGGTGCAAGACCGCTGCGCAGAGCGATCCGCAGCAAGATGGAAGACCCGATTTCCGAAGAGATGCTCGAGGGCAACATGAAAGCGGGCGGCTCGTATGTCTGCGACTTCAAAGACGGCAAGTACGTCATTGAAGACAAGGCAAAGAAGAGCGGCGACGAAAAGTCGAGCGAAAGCGAAGCAAAGTAATCACACCCGTTAAGGCAAATGTCCTTTAAAGACACATAGAAAGGCGGTCTGCCGGGTAGAAAAATATCCGTGCAGACCGCCTTTTGCTGTCCTAAATCACGCAAACACCGTCTCAATGTGCTTTGCGCACTCGGGCGGAGAATACGTGAACTTATCAATATGGTCGCCCTGAAAGAAATATACAGGCGGCTCGGGTTTATAGGTGTAATCAAAGCATTCCACAAGCACGAGCTTCACCTTCATGCGGTTCGGCAGAATACTTTTGATGAACACGCTGGCTTGCTGTCCGGCATGGACATTTTCTTTCAGCTCGGCAAGTCCTGCAAGGTTTGGGGTCAACTCCACAAAAATGCCGTAGCTTTCCACGCTGCGCACGATACCTGCGACCGTTTCGCCGACACGAAAGCGCTCCGCGTTTTCCGTCCACGTGCCGAGCAGCTCGCGGTGGCTGAGCGTGATGCGGTTCTCGTCCTTCATGCGCACCACGGCGCGAATATCCATGCCGACCGTGAACCGCTCCTTCGGATGGTCGATGCGCGAAACAGAAATGGCATCGATAGGCAGTAGGGAAACAATACCGCAGCCGATATCCGCAAACGCACCGAACGGCTCCAAATGCGTGATGCGCACCGGGATCACATCGCCGCAGGTAAGCCCTGCTATGTACTCTGCCATGCAGCGCTCCTGTGCTTTTCGACGCGACAACACCGCTGTGATCCTGCCGAACGCATCACGAATAAAATCCGTGATGATAAAACACACAGGCTTATTCACACGTGAAATGATGGCGATGTCCCGCACGGTGCCCTCGCGTATGCCGAGCGCGCCCTCTTCGCGCGGGATAATGCCCCGCATACATTTGAGATCTACAATGAGGTTGTGCTCGTTGTCGCAGATGATACTGCGCGCCTCTAAGATCTTTCCGTCGCGCATTGCGTCGGAGAGGGCGGCAGGCGTCTGCATACTGGCTTTGTTTTCCGCTTTGTCGATCAAATGACCTTCCGGGTAAAATTTCATGTACTTCACTCCTTTTTAAGGCCGTGCCGCGCAAAAAACGCTTTCGGCTGCGCCTTAACTACGCCGAAGTATATGAACCTAAACTTTCATTTATGCGTTTCTGAACTTTTCATGAAGATAAACAAAAGGGCTTGCATGTTCTTACCGTGTATATTAAAATAGATATACAGATGCAAAGTATGTCTTTGCAAAAGAAAGGAAACAGAAAAAATGAAGAAAATGAAACTGCTATGTGCGGCGTTGACCGTAATCATGCTGCTCACAGCTTGCTCCGGCAGCACCTCTTCTGCCGCAGAAAAGGTCATCGGCACTACGGATAAAGTCGTTGCGGCAGATACCTTAAAGCCCTTGGCAAAGGCCGACAAAGAAAAGCTCGGCTATCAGCTCGATATGCCGGAAAAAGGCGAGGAGATTTGTGTGCTGACAACGAACTACGGCACCATTCGCATGCGCTTTTTCCCGGATGCCGCACCGAAAGCCGTGTACAGCTTTAAATCTCTGGCGCTTTCCGGCTACTATGACGGCGTCACTTTCCACCGCGTCATCGATGATTTCATGATTCAGGGCGGTGACCCGCTTGGCAACGGAACCGGCGGCGAGAGCATTTGGGGCGAGAATTATGACGACGAATTTCACGAAAACCTCGTCAACATCACCGGCGCGGTCTCTTGTGCAAACAGCGGTGCCAACACAAACGGCAGCCAGTTTTTTATAAACTGCACGGAACCGGGCAAAATAGACTGGGATACCTACGACCAGTATTATCAGGTCTATAAATCTGCACCGGAAAAGTTCACCTCCATGTACGGCGGCACGCTCGATATGGACAAAGTAACGGATGCCTACAAAGAACTTTACGATACAAACGGCGGCAACACACACCTTGACGGTGCATATTCCACCGCAGGTACCGGGCACACCGTGTTCGCACAGGTATTTGACGGCATGGACGTGGTGCGCAGCATCATGGCCGTTGAGACCGACTCGAACGATAAGCCGCTTGAAGACGTCACCATTCTCTCCGCAGAAATCGTACCCTACGAATAAATTTCTTAAACAAATTCAGTATAATTCCAAATTATTTTAAGGAGGAAGTTTCCATGGCAATCGTACATCCCACAGCTGAAAATTTCGACGCATTGATCCGCGATAACAAGCTTGTTCTTGTAGACTTTTTTGCAACATGGTGCGGCCCGTGCAAAATGATCGCACCGTTCATTGAGGAAGTTGCAGAAGAATACGAGGGCAAGGCCGTCGTCGCGAAGATCGACGTTGACGAAGCGCAGGAAATCGCCGCCGAATACGGCATCTCCAGCATCCCGACCGTCATCCTCTTTAAAGACGGCGCACCCATCCACACCGAAGTCGGCGCACACGATAAGGCTTTTTACGCAAACCTCATCGAAATGCACCTGTGAGGCCGCGCCATGTTCACCTTTGAACGCAAAGCGAATTACTACGAGACCGACCAAATGGGCATCGTGCACCACTCGAATTACATTCGTTGGTTTGAGGAAGCCCGCTTGGAGATGCTACGCGCTATGGGATTGCCGTACAAAGAAATGGAAGATAACGGCATTCTGATCCCCGTGCTGGGTGTTTCGTGCAGCTACAAGCACCCAATTCGCTTTGATGAGACGCTTGTGCTTACACTGCGCATTCAAAACTACAACGGTGTACGCTTTGAAATGGCATATGAGGGGCACAGCAAGGAGACCGGGCTTTTGAGTTGCACCGGCACTTCGCAGCACTGCTTCACAACACCCGCGTTAAAGCCGATCCGTATGCAGAAGCATTTTCCCGCATGGCACGAAGTATTTCTTCAGGCCGCAGAGCAGGACAAAGCAGAGTAATTCAAAACACAAAATGCCCGCCGGGCTGACCGATGTGATCGGAAAGCCCGGCGGGCATTTTTATAAATCTTTAGTTTTTATTCATGTCGCAAAGCATCGATCGGGTTCAGGTTTGCCGCCTTGAAGGAGGGGAGAAGCCCGAAGATGATGCCGATGACCATGGAAAACACCACGGCAATAATGATGGATGGCACGCTGATGGCAACCGGAGCAGATGTCACGCGCGATATGATTGCCGCAAGACCGATACCGGCACCCACGCCCACAATGCCGCCAAGGCTTGTCAGCACAGCGGCTTCCGTTAAGAACTGCCACAAAATGCGGCTCTTTTTCGCGCCGATGGCTTTTTTCAGACCGATCTCTCGCGTACGTTCCGTAACGGAAACGAGCATGATGTTCATAACGCCGATACCGCCGACGAGCAGGGAGATGCTCGCAATCCAGATGAGCTGCGAATTTGTGGAGCTGCTGAGATCCTGCAAGTCCTGCGCCTGCTTTAAAAGATCCTGTGCCTGATACTTAATCTCGCTGTTCGTCACGTTCGTGTTCATGATCTCCGCCACAGCCTTGCCGGCATCCGTCATGGCTTCCGTATTGGAAACGCGAATGGCCACGTTCTGCGGCTCATCGAACGAATAGAGCGCCGGCCACATGGAGCTTGGCACGAAAATACGGGAGGCAGAGCTATTCGAGTAATACGTATAATACTCATCGATGGAGTTGATGACGGGCTCAAACTTGCTGTCTTCATCCACAATGCCAACCACCGTAAACGGAATGCTGCTGATCTCGATTGTTTTTCCGATGGGGTTTTCGCCGTCAAACAGCGAATCCGCCGTATCGGCATCGATGATGGCTGCCGCGTGGAAATCCGTAAAATCACTGTCCACAAAGGTGCGACCGCTTTTCAGCACCAGCCCATTCGTCGTGAAATAACTGTTATCCACGCCGAAGACCTGCGAGCCGGAAATGCCGTTGTTGCCGTAGTAAACGGAGTTGTTGTAGTCGCTGCGGCTGGTATAGAACGCCGCATCTTCCACGTTTTTTACGGACTTGATTTTTTCCATCGTGGTCTCGTCACGCACAGGGATGCCGTCCGGCAAGCCGTTATACAGCATTTCGTACTGATAATCGCCCTGATACAGCTGAATCTGCACCGTGTTTGTGCCGGAGCCGATGAGGTTCTTTTTGATTTGCTCATTCGTGCCCTTGATGGTGGACACGATGGAGATGATAGAGGCGATACCGATGATGATGCCGAGCATCGTCAGGAACGAGCGCATTTTGTGCGACCAGATTCCCTGAAATGAAAGTCTGATATTTTCAATCATGCGTCAAGCCCCCTTGCGTCGATGCCGTCATTTTCGTCTGTGTTTTCTTCCATGCCGTTCGCCTTGGCGCCATCAATTGCCGAAGTGCCGTAGGGGAAAGCCACATAATCTTCTTCCGTCAAAGTATCGCTCTTGATCTCCAGATACTGGTTGTAGATCGTCTTGCCGGTTTTGATATACGTTTTATGCACACGGTTATCGTCGCCGACCTTCAAAACATACTTGCCGTCGTCATCGCTGCGGATATACGCTTTAAAAAGATATATTGCATTGCTTGCGTTATCCGAGGCCGCCTGCAAAGTAATATCAAGGCCCATGCCGTTTTTCAGGCCGTCCGCATCGGCAATGCGCGCTGTAAACTGGTACGTGGAGCTATTCGGGTTTGAGGAGCCGTCATAGTAATAATTGGAATTGTCATTCGGAAAATCGGAGATCTGTACAATCTCTGCCTCATACATTTGTCCGTTCTCCCAAGAGCTCGCTATGACCGTATCGCCGACATGCACCTTGCCGAGCAGCGATTCGTTTAAGGATGCCGTTATATAGAAACCGTCGCCGCCCGAAACCACGAGGAACGGGGAGCTTGTGGACATCGCCGTATCGAGATCTGTGAGCGACTTCACAACGCCGTTCACGGTCGATTTTATTGTAGCGTTTTCAAGATCCAGCTTCGCTTTTTCAAGGTCATGCGCCGCCTGTTTCACATTCAGCTTTAAATCTTGAATCTGCTGCTTTTTATCGGCGATCATCTGCTGCAATTCTTCTGCCGTATACATGGAGCCTCCGGTATCGTAGCTGATGCCCGGGTCGGCGTAGGAGAGATCCGGCATTTGAATGTCATCCGGCTCGCTGATAACTTCATTAAAGAAGCCCGCGGAAATCTTATCGCCGTCCATCTGCCAGCCCTTTACAAGCGGCAGATTTTCGTTATCCTGTTCATGCACTTCAAAGCGTGCGACAAACGGGCCGTCCGGCAATGTGAAATCAGGCTCCGGCGTGGGTACGCTTTCGCCGCCGGTCTCATTCGTTTTTGTGAATGTCATCTGCTTGAACCACGCCATACCGGAAACCGTTGGCGCTTCCGTGGGTTCTATGGGCGCGGGAGTAGGGGCTTCCGTAGGTTCTATGGGCGCGGGAGTAGGGGCTTCTGTCGGCGCTGTGGTGGGCTCCGCAGTCGGTTCGGGGGTAACCGTCGGCTGCGGCGCCGCCGTGGGCACTTCACTCGGCTGTGCCGTAGGCTCTGCGCTCGGTGTGGGGGTAGGGGTAGGGGTCGCACGCGGGTCTGTCACGCCGAGCAGCTTCAAGAGAAAGCCCTTCGTCAGCACAGCATCTTCCGTGCAAAGAAAGACATACGGGTCTTCCTCCGTACCGGCACCTTTAAACGGCTTCGAGTGCTCTGTAATCTCCGTATACAGTTCTGCCTGCGATTCCGGCACCGGCGTGGGAGTGGGTTCCGGCTCGGGCTCCGGGATAACCGGCTCCACATACGGCGCCGTATTCTGGAGCTTCGTAAGTTCTTTTTCGGCCTGCTCCAGTTCGTATTTCTTCTTTTTTTCTTCAAGCTCCTTGCTCTCTACCTTCAGCTGGAGCTTTGTCGTATCATACTGCAAAAGCGTATCGCCAATCTTGACAGTATCGCCCTCTTTGACGAAAATCTTAGAAATAGCTTTTTCTTTATCGGGGTAAAGTTCCTGCACAAAGTCACTTGTAGCATTACCGTAGGTGCTGGACTGGTCGCCCCAATACTGTGTGGAGATATTTGAAACCTGCTCCACATCCACCGTGGCATTTGCCGCCTTGCCGTTCACCGCGACCGTCACGCCGGTGATGATCAGCGCGATCACGATCACTACGGAGACCACCGTGATCATGACTTTTTTAAATGGGAAATTTGCCGGCAGATTCATGCTTCCGCCTCCTTTTCCTCAGGGATATGTTGTTCCGCAAACTGACCGTCGCGAATATGCAGCACACGCTTTGCGTGGTTTGCCACATCAATGTCATGCGTGATCATCACAACGGTCACACCCTCGTCGTTGAGCGTCTGGAACAGCTCCATAATCTGTGCGCCGGACTGGCTGTCGAGTGCGCCGGTCGGTTCATCGGCTAAAAGAATTTTCGGATTGTTGACGATGGCGCGGGCGATCGCGACGCGCTGGCACTGACCGCCGGAAAGCTGGTTCGGCTTAAAATCCACACGGTCGCCGAGACCTACACGCTCTAAAGCACGCACGGCACGCGCGCGTCGCTCTTTTTTCGGCACACCTGCGTATAAAAGGGGAAGCGCCACGTTTTCCGCCGCGCTCTGGCGAGGCAAAAGATGAAAGCTCTGGAACACGAAGCCGATGGAGTTGAGGCGAATTTCCGAAAGCTTCGATTCGCTGCTGCCGATGATATTCTCACCCGCAAGTGCATACGTGCCTGAAGTCGGCAGATCAAGGCAGCCGATGATATTCATCAGCGTCGTTTTACCGGAGCCGGACGGACCCATGATGGCGACATATTCTCCCTCATCCACAGAAAGAGAGATGTCTTTTAGAACCGGCACTTCCATTTTGCCTTGGATATACGTTTTATAAATGTTGTGCAGCTCTAAGATCATGCCGTAGCACCCCCGATAACGGTTTCAAAGCTCGACGTCGCGCCATCCGCCGTGTCCGTTTCTCCCTCGGACTCCGTTACAGCACCTTCTGCGGGCATGGCGCTGTAGCCGTTCGGGTCGCCGTCCATATCGCTGCCGTCTTCCGCGGGCATAACACCGTTTGCATCGTCCGTTTTGGCATCGTTCATGTCACCGTTTGCAGAATCAATATCTGTGGAATCGTCACCCTGGTTCTTATAGGAAATATCGTCCGTAGCATACATGCCGCTGTGCACGCGGTCTTCCACAACGGCCAAGCGATCGTCTGCCGTCACGCCGGACGTAATCTCATATTCGGAAAGGGTATCGTCAAACTTGCCGAGCTGCACTTCACGCTTTTCGATGCGATTTTTATCGTTTACGGCCCAAACGTAGTTTTTGCTGCCTTCGTTGAGAATATAGTAGCTTGGCAGCCAAATTCCGCTCTTCACGTCTTCGGCCTCATCCGGCTCCACGTAAACGTGCTGACCGAGCATGAGACCTTTGAAATCATCGAGCACAAGGTAGAAGTTATACTTTGTCGCCTTTGTAAACGAGCTTTCGGAACCGTAGGAAACGCCGCTGTTATTATTATCGTTTGCGGCTTCGCGTTCAATGCTCTCCACGGTGCCCGTCCAAGTCTGCTCCGGATCTACGCGGGAGACGACCTTCATTTTCATGCCCTCCTGCAAGGAATAGACATTCAACTCCGTTGCCGTGCCTTTTACACGGTAAGAACCCGTCGCGAGAATCGTAATATACGCGTTCGTAGAATCGCTGCCGCTTGTGTTGGTATTGGAACCGTCATTGATCTGCTTCACAACGCCGGCCATTTCTGCCATGACATCCGTATTTTCAAGCGATTTCTTGAGGTTTTCAATCTCTTTCGCCTTCGTAGACTGATCGTATTCTGTTGATTTCACTTCAAGCTGTGCAGACTGAATTTGCAGGGTATAGGAAAGCTGCTCGTCGGAAGACGCTTTGTTCTTTTCCTTCTGCAGGGAATCAATCTGCTGATTCAGCGTGGAAATGCGGTTTTTAAGGCTTTCCAGCTGTAACTGCGCCTCTTCAAGCTGCATTTGCAGGTCGTCCGTATCGTAGCTGAACAACTTATCGCCAACTTTTACTTCCTGACCGACCGTCACATACAGCTCTGCGATTTTCTTTGTGTCGTCCTTCTGCACGGAGAGCGTCTTTTCCGGCTCCACAACGCCGGAGTATTTCGCCGTCATACCAAGTGAACCCGTGCCGGTGATGTCCGCAACGCTCGTCACATACACCATCTCATTTGGGTCGCTCGGCGCAACGCTGCCGCCGCGGAAGAAAATGAGCCAGATTACAATGCCGATCACGATCACAGCGCCGACAGCAATACCGGCGATTGTGAAAATCTTTTTCTTAGTCATAAAGTCAGTCCTTTCCTCCGCGCAAAACACCCGGCGCGGACTCTCTGATGGTTCTATTATACAGGTAAGACAAAAAATAAACAACTTAAGAAACTCTTACAAACGCAAAAGATTTGCAAAAATCGCGCTCTTGACCGCGCGTAAAATCGGGGGTACAATGGTAGCAATATAGAAAGGGAGGATCTGCCTTATGAAAAATGAACACATCGCTTCATCTGTAACCGAACTCATCGGCAAAACACCGCTTTTGCGTGCGTCCCGCTTTGCGGCAGCTGCGGGCATTTCCAACGCGCCGCTTTTGAAGCTTGAATATTTAAACCCCGCCGGCAGCGTAAAAGACCGTGCGGCACTGAAAATGATTGAAGACGCCGAAAAAGCCGGCAAATTGAAGCCCGGCGCGGTTATTGTAGAGCCAACCTCCGGCAACACGGGCATCGGCCTCGCATCTATTGCAGCGGCGCGCGGCTACCGCGTGGTGCTCACCATGCCGGAAACCATGAGCGCCGAGCGCCGCAAGCTGCTTTCCGTATACGGCGCGGAAATCGTACTCACACCGGGCAAAGACGGCATGCGCGGTGCGATTGAAAAGGCGGATGAGATCGCGAAAAGTACACCCGGTAGCTTCATCCCCGCACAGTTTGAGAATCCCTCAAACCCTGCCGCACATTATGAAACGACCGGCCCGGAGCTTGTACAGCAAACAGACGGCAACCTCGATATTTTCGTTGCGGGCATCGGCACCGGCGGCACCATCACCGGCACGGCGCGCTATTTAAAAAAGCATCTGCCACAGGTACACACCGTCGGTTTGGAACCGGCGACTTCACCGCTCATCACACAGGGCAAAAGCGGTGCGCACGGCTTACAGGGCATCGGCGCAAACTTCATCCCGAAAAACTACGATGCTTCCGTTGTGGACGAAGTGCTGACCGTCACGGATGAAGAAGCGTACAAAATGGCAAAATTATTGGCCCGCACCGAGGGCATCCTCGTCGGCATCACGTCCGGCGCGGCGCTTGCCGCAGCCGTGCGCCTGCTGCGCATGCCCGAAAATGCAGAAAAGACGCTCGTGGCGCTTCTGCCCGACAGCGGCGACCGTTATTTTTCCACCCCGATCTTTGAATAAACGAAAAGGAATTTCATTTTATGGCAAAAAAATACTACGCCGTCCGCGCCGGGCGAAAAACCGGCATTTTTGAAACGTGGGACGAATGCCGTGCGCAGACGACCGGCTTTAAAGGCGCATCGTTCAAAAGCTTTCCAACGCTTGCAGAAGCCGAAGCCTATATGCGCGGTGAAAACGATCTGACGAAAGCCACTCCGGCAGAAAACACGACCGCAGCGCCTGAAGAAGACGGCGCCGTGGCTTACGTAGACGGCAGCTACCACATCGGCACAAAGGAGTTTTCCTGCGGTGCTGTGCTGTTTTTAAACGGCGAAGAGCTGCATTTTTCCGAAAGATTCACCGACCCCGACCTTGCCGAAATGCGCAACGTGGCAGGGGAGATCAAGGGCTCCGAAACTGTTCTGCGCTACTGTATCGAGCATGATGTGCCCTCCGTGACAATCTACCATGATTACGAGGGTGTAGCAAAATGGGCAACGGGAGAATGGAAAGCCAAAAAGCCCGGCACCATTGCGTACCGCGAATTCTGCGCCGCAGCCGCAAAGCACATCCGTTTCCGCTTTGTGAAAGTCAAGGGGCACTCCGGCGACAAATACAACGACCTCGCCGACCGTTTAGCGAAAGACGCGCTCGGCATTCAGTAAAACAGCATAGCAAAAAGGCGAGCTGCACGGAGTTGTGCGGTTCGCCTTTTGTTATACATTACGGAATTTCAGGAGCAAGCTTACGCGTTTTTCGCTTCGTCGTACGCGTCCTTAAAGCGCTGCATCGCGGCGTTGAGCATCTTTTCGGGATCTGCGAGGTTTACACGTGTATGCATGGTGCCGCCCTGCGAGAACAGCGTGCCGGCATCGCAGAAAAGATCATGCTTGCGCAGGAGCTTATCGAGCGCTTCATCATCGAGACCGAACGTCGTGCAGTCGATCCACATGAGGTACGTGCCCTGCAAATCGCTGTATGTAACGCCCGGGCAGTTTACGTCGATAAACTTGCAGAAGTTCTTGTAGTTCTTGTAGATAAGGTCGATGACTTCTGCAAGCCAACCTTCGCACTCCGTGTAGCCGAGACGGCAGGCCTCAAGGCCGAGCGCACCGGCGGACGGCGTGAAGTGTTGCTGTAAAATACTCTGGAATTTTGTTCTCAGTTCTTCATCGGGAATAACAATATTCGAGGTCTGGAGCGTCGCAAGGTTAAACGTCTTGCTCGGCGCGGTGCAAACAAGATACTTCGGCAGTGCATCCTTGCAGGCGTTTGCAAATGCCACGTGCTTATGACCCGGCATGATGAGGTCGGAGTGGATCTCGTCGCTGACAACAATCACATTGTGCTTTGCGCAGATGGCGCCGAGCTTTGCGATTTCGTCTTCCGTCCAAACGCGGCCAACCGGGTTGTGCGGATTGCAGAAGATAAACATCTTGTTTTTTTCTTCTGCGCACAGCTTCTCAAAGAGGTCAAAGTCAATCGTGTATGTCTCGTTCGTGTTGATGAGCGGGCACTCCACGTTTTTTCTGTTATTGTGCTCAATGGTCATTCTGAACGGATAATAAACCGGCGGCATAGTGATAACGCCGTCGCCGGGATCGGTATAGGCCAGAACCGAAACAGCCAGAGCCGTTACGACGCCGTGTGTAGAAACAATTTCTTCTTTCTTAATATTCCAGTCGTTGCGACGCTTCATCCAGCCGCATACCGCATCGAAGTATTCCTCTGTGGGGCCGGTATAGCCGAGGATATGCGTATCGATGTACTTTTTCAGACCCTCTACAATCTCCGGCGGGTTTTTCAGCTCCATATCCGCAACGGAAAGCGGTGCAACGTTTTCCGGCAGGTTCGGATGCTCTTTTGTCATCTCGTCCCATTTGCCGGAGCCGGTGTTTTTTCTGGAAACCAGCGTTTCAAAATCATAGATCATTGGTAATTCCTCCCATTCTAAAATAAGGTAATCTACTTTCAAACGGTCTTATTCAACCTCAAGGTCTGCAAAAGAGAAGGTGGTGCAGTCTACAAGACCGCGGTCGGTCAGGCGCAGCTCCGGCAGGCAGGCGAGGGGGATTAAAGCCATCGTCATAAACGGAGACTGAATGTCGCAGCCGATCGTTTCCCAAGCTTTGCCGAGGTTCTCGACGAGCTCGTCCATTTCTTCAGCGGACTTTGTGTTCATGAGACCCGCAAACGGCAGCGGAACACAGCCGAGCACCTTGCCGTTCTGCACAATACACTCACCGCCGCCGCACTGAATAAGCGTGTTCGCAGCAAGCGCCATATCTTCGTCATTCGTGCCGACAACGAGCAGGTTGTGTGCATCGTGTGCAACGGTGGAAGCCATTGCGCCGCACTTGACGTGGAATCCCTTGACAAAGCCAACGCCGTGCTTGCCGGTCTTATTGTGGCGCTCGAAGACGAATGTCTTCAAAACATCCTGCTCCACGTCGCTCTTTAATTCGCCGTTTTCAACCTTGAGTTCAACGTGACGCTCATAGTCGCCGACATGTACCGGGATAATCTCGATCGCACGGACGGTTGCCGTGCCAACCTTATCGGTATGTACCTTAAAGGTTTCCGGGGTGATCGTCTCGCCGACGTGCATCGTGTCGAGCGCCCATGCGGGAAGCTCAGACTTCGGCAGGTCAATCGTCAGCTTGCCGTTTTCTGCAACAACGTCGCCGTCGATGAGCACGCGGGTGACACGGATGTCTTTTTCGTTATCAATAAATACGATGTCCGCGCACTTGCCCGGGGTGATGGAGCCGAGCTCGTGATCCATCTGGAAGCATTGTGCGCAGTTGAGCGTGACCATCTGGATGGCCGTGACAAAATCGATACCGAAGGAGACGGCACGACGCACGATGTGATCGAGATGACCGTTTGCAACTAGCGTATGCGGGTGGGTATCATCGGAAATCATCGTCGCAAATCGGCTGTCCACTTTGTGCTCCGTGATGGCCTTGGAGACTTCCTGCAGATCGTGCCAAGCGGAGCCCTCGCGCAGCATGGCATACATGCCGAGGCGCATTTTTGCAAGTGCGTCCTCCGCACGGGTGGATTCATGACAGCAGCGCACGCCGCTTGCAATGTATGCATTGAGGCCGCAACCCGTCTCCGGGATGGAATAGTGACCTGTGATGATTTTGCCGGCTTTCAACGTTTCGCCGGTGATGTTGTGCGTCGGCTCCGCGGAAGCGGTGATGCCCGGGAAGTTCATCATTTCGCCGAGACCAACGGTATAATCGTGCTTCATTTCCGAGGCAATATCCGCGGCGGTGATCTCCGCGCCGGAATCCTCAAATCCCGGAACAGCCGGAACGCAGGAGGGGGTCGTCAGCATAGCCTTCAGCGGAGTCTTTTCCGCCTCTTCCGCCATCAGGTCAACGCCTTTGAGGCCAAGCACATTGCAGACTTCGTGCGGGTCATAATAAATCCCGACGGTGCCATGAGGGATAACGGCCTTTGCATATTCGATCGGCGTCATCATGGAAGACTCAATGTGGATATGACCGTCAAGGAAACCCGGGGCGATAAGCTGACCCTCGGCATCGATGACCTTTGTGCTTTCACCGATGCAGTGTGCGGCATCGCCGACAAGTGCGATACGGCCGCAGGAAATTGCAACATCGATGTTGTCGAGGATTTCATGCGTGCAGACGTTTACGAGACGCGCATTGCGAATGACCGTCTCCGCGGGCTTTCTGCCCATTGCAACATCGGAAAGCGTGCGGGAGCACTCCCAAAGCTGGGTCTTACAAAACTTGAACATAAAAAGTAGCTTCCTTTCTTTTATCAAGAACAACACAACGGAAAAACGCTGCGTTTTTAGCTTTATTTACTCTATCGGGTTCACGGGATTTTTGCAGAACGAATTCATGCAGCACAAAGCACATTTCGGATTACGCGCTGTACAGACCGCTCTGCCGTGTAAAACGGTACGGTGACAAAAGTCGTTGCTCTCCTCCGGCGGCAAGACTGCGCGCAGGTCTTTTTCGACTTTGAGCGGCACGTTGCTTTCGGTCAGACCGAGTCGTCCCGTGATACGGATGCAGTGCGTGTCCGTCACAACGGCAGGTTTTTTGTAAATGTCGCCCACAACGAGATTTGCGGTTTTGCGTCCCACACCGGGCAGCTTTGTCAGCTCATCCACCGTGTCCGGAATCACGCCGTTATACGAATCGCGCAGCACATGGCACATAGCAAAAATATCACGAGCCTTTGTTTTATATAACCCGCAGGAGCGGATGAGCTCCGCAATTTCTTCCTCGCTGCCCGCGCAGAAGGCTTCCAGCGTAGGGAAGCGGGCAAAAAGCGCCGGTGTAACGAGGTTCACACGGGCATCCGTACACTGTGCGGAAAGTCGCGTTGCAATAAGTAATTGCAGCGGATCCTGATATTCAAGCGAACATACCGCGCCGGGATATTCTTTTTTCAGCGCTTCCACAGCAAGAAGCGCACGTTCCTTTTTTGTCATACAGACCTCCGAAAAAGCGGCGGGCAAGCCCGTCAGAATGCTTTACGTTTATTCTACAACTTTTTCATTCGGTTGACAATACCGGAAAAGGGGGGTAAATTTATTTTTATTGAAAGACCGACAAATAACCGCAAAGGGGAAAAAGAATGTCTGCGTTTACCTTAAAGCTCATCGCACTCGTCACCATGATCATCGATCATGTCGGGGCGATTTTCTTCCCGCAGTTTATCTGGCTGCGCTATATCGGGCGGCTTTCCATGCCGATCTACGCGTTTTTGCTCGTGCAGGGCTACATGCACACACGCAATTTTAACCGCTACGCACTGCGCATGGGTATTTTTGCTTTGCTCTCCGAAGTGCCGTATGACCTTTTATTTCAGGGTACATGGCTTGAGTTTCAGCGGCAAAATATACTGTTCACGTTTTTAACGGCGCTTTTTGTGATGAAACTTTTAGATGCTTCCGCAAAAAGCCGCAATATTTTCATGTTCATCGGCGCAGCGATTTTGACAATCCTGCCGTATTTCCTGCATTTCAGCTATGGCGTTTACGGTGTTTTAACGGTACTTTGTTTCTATTTGTTCCAGAAGTACCGCGGTATTGATGCCGTGGCGTTTGCGGCGCTGACCTACGGGCAATATACGCAGGACGGCAACACGACACAGCTGTATGCCATCGCCGCCGCGATCCCCGTGTTGCTCTATAACGGCAAGCGCGGCGCGCTTTCGCTCAAATATTTTTTCTACATCAGCTATCCGGCACATATGTTATTGCTTTACGCCATCCACTATGTGCTTGCAAATCATCTATTGCCATTTTAAATGGAATAGGGTATAATTTAGTGAAGTACTGCGGCACATAAACCGCAGAGCATATTATTTTTAGAAGGGAAAGATGAAGTATGTACGGTGATCTTTTGAACACGATCGGTTTTGTTGAAACCGCAGACCCCGAGGTCGGCGAAGCGATGGAGCTGGAACTCAAACGCCAGCGCCGCAATCTGGAGCTGATTGCTTCCGAAAACATTGTGTCTCCTGCCGTTATGGCTGGGAGGGGGACGGGGTTCCCCAAAAAAAAAACTACCGTGGGTC
>OGRE01001136.1_pt1 | contig 24380 bp, 13 predicted proteins | sample 1553421 | NCBI WGS metagenome assembly OGRE01 (sample SAMEA2580076, study PRJEB22360) | human gut metagenome | biome: human gut; feature: human-associated habitat; material: faeces | place: Denmark | collected 2008/2010 | reverse complement strand
TGCTCATGAATTGGTCTCGGGTTCGGGCGGCCGCTGCCGACACGACGATCGGCTATTCGTCCGATACCGTATTCAAGGCGTCCGGCGATACGGTCGTCAAACACCGCTATCTGACCCGGATCAAAAAGACGGGCGATACGGTCGTTCGCAGAAACAATTTCTTCCGTCGCTTCTACCATTATTTTGAAAGCGCGAACGAGGACAAGACGCTGACCAAGAAGTTCGATTTCAGCATTATCGGCGGACCGCACTACTCGTCCGACACGAAGCTGGGACTCGGTCTGGTGGCAGCCGGACTGTACCGGACCGGCAAGGGGGACACGCTGACCCCGCCGTCGAACGTGTCGCTGTTCGGCGACATTACGACGACCGGGTTCTATCTGCTCGGCGTGCGAGGCAATACGTTGTTCGAACAATCGAAGTACCGGCTGGACTTCACCGCCTATTTCTTCTCGTTCCCGGGAGCTTTTTGGGGAATCGGGTACCGGGACGCCACCTATAATCAGGCCGAGTCGTACAAGCGGCTTCAGAACCAGATAAAGGTCGATTTCATGTTCCGCGTGTCGAAGAATTTCTATCTCGGGGTCAGTCCGAGCTTCAACTACATCGAGGGAAGAGATTTTTCCAACATAGACTATCTGCGGGGACAAAAGACGCGCTATATCAATACCGGGCTGGCTGCTTTTTTGCTGTACGACTCGCGCGATTTCATTCCTAACGCGTGGCGCGGCATATACGTCAAGCTCGAGCAGCGGATATTCCCGGGTTTCTTTGGCAACGACGGAGCTTTCTCGCGGACCGAGTTTCAGGGCAACGCATACCACCGGGTATGGAAGGGCGGCGTGCTGGCATACGATCTGCACGCGATGTTCAATTACGGTAACACGCCCTGGACCATGCTCTCGCTACTCGGAGGCTCGTACCGGATGCGAGGGTATTACGAGGGACGCTACCGCGACAAGAAGATGATCGAGGCGCAGGTGGAACTGCGGCAAAAGGTGTACGGACGCAGCGGTATCGCCGTCTGGATCGGAGCGGGCAATGTCTTTCCGTCCATTCAGCGGTTCAACTGGAAGCATACGCTGCCGAACTACGGTATCGGCTACCGCTGGGAGTTCAAGAAGCGGATGAACGTCCGATTGGACTACGGGTTCGGCAAGAAGGACCAGAACGGATTTTTGTTCAGTATCAACGAGGCGTTCTGAGGCGGTCCGCTGCCCTCGGGCAGCAGGTTGCCGGATGCCTCGACTCAAAACGGAATTGAACCATGTCATTCGATAAATTGCACAAATGGTGGAACAGGCAGAGCGCGATCGTCGTCGTGTATGTTGTCGTGATGCTGCTGCCCGACGTGCTGCTCGCTATTACGGAGCCTTATTCGTTCACGACCGTGACCGCCTCGCTACTGATGCCGGGAGCTGTCTATCTGCTGCTCGCCGTGGCGCTGAAGCGGCCCGGGCTGCTGATGCTCTGTTCGTTTCCGCTGATGGTTCTCGGCGCGTTCCAGATCGTGCTGCTGTATCTGTTCGGCGGGTCGATCATCGCGGTGGACATGTTCACGAATCTCTTTACGACGAACGCCTCCGAGGCCGGCGAGCTGCTGGGCAACATCTGGCCTTCGATCGTATTCGTCATCGTTCTCTACGTCCCGCTGATCGTGCTGGCTGTCCGCTCGCTGCTGCTTAGGGACCGGCTTTTGGCCCCGTTCCGCCGTCGGGCGGCGCTCGGAGCTCTTGCCGCATTGATTCTCGGCGGGGGAATGGCCGGCGTCTCGTATGCCCGCCATCCGGGGTTCGGCATCCGCTATCATATTTTTCCCGTCAACGTGATCTATAATATCCGTCTTTCGCTCGACCGTTGGGCGCAAAGCAACGCATATCCCGAGACTTCCCGCGATTTTCGTTTCGGCGTGACGCGCGACAGCGTGCCGGACGGCCGCGAAATCTACGTGATGGTGGTCGGCGAGGCTTCTCGGGCTCCGTCGTGGAGCCTGCTCGGCTACCCGAGACAGACTACGCCCATGCTCGAGCGCCGCGACGGGGTCGTCCCGTTCGGCGATATGCTGACCCAGTGCAACGCGACGCATAAGAGCGTGCCCGTGATTCTTTCGTCCGTTTCGGCTGAAAATTACAACGACATATTCGAACAAAAGAGCATCATCACCGCGTTCAAGGAGGCGGGATTCGCTACGCTGTATATTTCGAATCAGGTTCCGAACCGCTCGCTGATCGACTATTTCTCCGCCGAGGCCGACCGGCGGGTCGATATATCTCCGCGCGAAGGACAGCTCTATACCGACAACCGGCCCGACGGCGACATGCTGCCGATTCTGCGGCAGGCCGTCGCTTCGACCGACAGCAGTCTGTTCGTCGTGCTGCACATGTACGGCTCGCATATGGATTACACCAAGCGCTATCCGAAGGATTTCGCCTTCTTCACGCCCGACGATGCGTCGGCCGTCAACCGCGAGACCAAGGACAAGGTGCGCAACGCTTATGACAACAGCATCCGCTATACCGACTATGTGCTCGATCAGGTCATTTCCGTACTCGACAGCACGGATGCCGTTACGGCCCTTTTCTTCTGCTCCGATCATGGCGAGGACCTGATGGACGACGACCGGAACCGCTTTTTGCACGCCTCTCCCACACCGACTTACTATCAGCTTCATGTGGCCAGCTTCGCATGGTTTTCCGACCGTTACCGCGAGCTGTTCCCCGAAAAGTACCGGGCTGCGCGGGAGAACTGCGGCAAGCCTGCCACGTCGGCCTCCGTGTTCCATAATCTGGCCGACATCGCTTCCTTGCGGAGCCCCTATGTCGATTCGACGCAGGCGTTTACGAGCGCGGGCTTCGTCCCCGTGCTGCGACGGATGTATCTGAACGATTACAACGAGGCGGTCGAGTTTTACAACTCGGGGCTCGAGCCGGAAGATTTCGAAATGCTCGACAAGCATCGTATCGAGTATGACCGGAATCATGTCCGGACTATTCGGTACTGATAGGAAACTATTTTCCGGCGGAGATGCGGAGTCCGTTTGCACGTCGCGCAGGGGCTCTTGCCGGGAAGCCCGTTAGGAGTTGAACAATAGCGGAGAGGATGTCCGGCCGGACATCCTCTCCGCTATTGTTTTTTCGGAAACGTTTCCCGCGGTCTGTGGTTCTCGGATTGCGGTCAGAAAGACCCGACGGACGGGTTTTCGGACGTGGCTTTGCGAGGCGAGGGGCGGAAATCCTCGTTCCGTTTTGTCCGCGAATCGTCGTTTATCTTTTTTCGCGTGCACCTTTCCGTTGGTCATGCCGTCTATTTTTCGTATCTTGTAACGGATTTCGCGCTTCCTTTTTCGGCTTTGGGTCGGGATGGTCGTGTCGGGGCGCGGTCGTACCCGATATTCGGGGGGCGATCGTGTCTGCCGCGGAAATGCGTTTGTACAAGGATACGGGAATGGTTGCAGCTATATGGCTGGTAGCCGGTCTTTTGGCCGGTTCGGGACTTGTCGTCGGGAGAAACCCGCGCATGTCTTCGCGCTGCGCTTTGTCGTCGGATGCCGGGAGTGCGGGGCGGAAAGCGCGACAGGCCGTGTTGCGGACTTTTCTGGGCGCCGCCTTCGTGACGGCTGCCGGGGGAACGTTGACGCTTGCGCAGGGATGGCGCGAGGCATCGTGGCTGTTTCTGATCGCTCCCGCCCTGGTCGCTCTGATCGCGGCGGTAAGAATTTCGGCCGGCGAATCGCAGCGGAGTTCCGCCACGGCGGTCGTGCCGGTTCTTTGGGCTTTGCTGTTCGGCCTGCCGGTTCTCGTGGCAGGGTATGCCGTTTTTTCCCTGCGGGACCCTTCGCTGAGTCTGTCGTCGGACCGGTTGCGGATCGGCGGGGTCTATGGGGAACGGATTCCGTGGAACGAACTTTTTTCCGTCCGTCTGGCCGACACGCTGCCTTTCGTCGAGGAACGGACGGACGGGCTCGGTACGGGAACGATCCGCAAGGGCTATTTCCGGCTGAGAGGTATCGGTACGGCGAAGCTGATGCTGACCTCGGACAAGGGCCCGTACATTTATATGCGAAAACGATCGGGACAGTATGTCGTTTTGAATTTCGGCGAGGCGGAACGAACGGTCCGCTCGTACGAACGGATAAGCGAGATGCTCGATAAGACAACTTCAAACGATTCGGTCTGCTTATGCGAATGATGAAACCATGGTGGCTGGCGTCCGCGCTTCTGCTCGCGAACGTCTCGGCCGCGCAGGGCCCGAAAGCCTTGCGCGAGGAGTTCCGGAACCCTTCCTTGCGTTACCGGATGAATGTGAACCGACACAGCATGCCGCGCGAGGAGCGCGCGCAGGATTCGATGATCCGATGGATTCTGGATAACGGCTATCGGGGCATGGCCACGAATGTCAATCCGGACGATTATCTGCGCAGCGACGACGAGCTGGCCGTTTTCAACCGCTTCGTGCATGCCGCCAAGAAGCAAGGGCTCGATCTGTGGCTCTACGACGAGCGTTCCTATCCGTCGGGCATGGCCCATACCTATGTGCTCGAAGGACATCCCGAGTGGGAAGCCGAGGGCCTGCTGTTCCGCGATACGACCGTTCGGGGCGGAACGACGCTCGACCTCGCGGCCTTGCCGGGCGAGAGAGTGCTCGTACGGGCGTTGCCTGTGACCGAGTGCGGTCTCGACTACGACCGCTCGCTCGATCTGTCTGCTTTTGTCCGCGACGGCCGCCTGCGCTGGCTTGCGCCCGAGGGCCGCTGGACGGTGGCCGAGATCAACCGCTCGGCGCTGTACGAGGGCTATCAGGCCGGGACCGACCGGGGCGGAGGATACGCCCCGCGCTATCCGAGTCTGCTGCTCGAGGACGTGACGCGGCGTTTTATCGAGACGACGCACCGCCGCTATGCCTCCGCGTTCGACGAGCCTTTGGGCGAACTGTTCACCTCGACCTTCACCGACGAGCCGTCGCTGATGGCTCAGCCGTATCAGAATCCCGGCTATGGCGTCTATCCTTGGAAGGAGAATGTCTCGGCGGAGTTCCGCAGCCGGTACGGCCTCTCGCTGGAGGACGGACTGCTGAGGCTGATGCTGGACGAGGGACCGGAAGGACAGAAGCTCCGCTATCGCTATTTCCGGGTCGTTGCCGATCTGCTGACCCGCAACTATTTCGGACAGATACGCGACTATTGCCATACGCAGAAGCTTCTCTCGGGCGGACATCTGCTGCTCGAGGAGTGCATGATGGCCCACGTGCCGCTTTACGGCGACATCATGGCGTGCTACCGGGCTATGGATATTCCGGGAATCGACAACCTGACCGGAATGCCCGCCTTTACGCGCCGTTACCTGTACTCGTCGCGGCTGGCTTCGTCGGCGGCCGAGCTGGAGGGCCGCTCGCGCATGATGGTCGAGTCGTGTCCGATCTCCGACTATCCTTTCCACGGCGGCAAGGAGGCTCCCACGCAGCAGGTCAAGGGTACGCTGAATCGGATGATTCTCGGCGGCGCGACCGATTTCAACAACTATCTGCAGCTTCAGCACGAGGATGCCGCCGGGCGCACGGCTGTCAACGAGTATGTGGCCCGGGTCGTCGGGATGCTGTCGGGCGGCGTTCGCGCATCGCGCATCGCGGTGTATTATCCGATCGAGACGCTGTGGACGAAATTCCGCCCGCTCCCGTCCGGATTGCTGAGCTGGGACGATATTGCCGGAGGCGCGCCCGAGGCGCAGCAGCTGTCGCGGCTGTTCGACCGCGTGAGCGACTGTCTGATGGACAACGGCTGGGAATTTTCCTATCTCGATTCCCGGGGAGTCGAGGAGTCCGAGGTCGAAGGCGGCTGGCTCGTACACGGCGATCTGCGCTGGGACGTGCTGATTCTGCCCGGGGTCGAAACGCTGTCGCAGCAGGCTATGGACCGGATCGCCGAATTCGTCCTCGACGGCGGACGCCTCGTCGTACTGAACGCCCTGCCCAAGAATTCGCCGGACGAATTTCCGTCCGCAGGGATCGTTCGTCGCTTCAACGAGCTCGCCGGCGGCGCGGGACCTGTTCGCCCGGCCGTCTATTACGAACCGCAGTTCGAGCCCGGACGGCTGAATACGCTGCTCGAAGGCATTCTTACGCGCGACATCGTCTTTGCGCCTCACAGGGATATTCTTTATGCTCATAAGCGGATCGGGGGCCGCGATGTCTATTTCGTCACGAACGACACGGACCGGGCCCAAAGCGTGAAGCTGAGTTTTCCCGGGGCGCGGAAACTCGAGTTGTGGAACCCTCAGAACGGCGAGGTCGGGCCTCTCGCGGCTTCCTCGGAGCTCACGCTGGGGCCCTACGAAGGTATGATCGTCCGCCGGATAAAATAAGTGCAATTCTAACCTAAACCGATAAATGCTATGAAAATCAACCGTATTGCGAGCGGGCTGCTGCTTACGGTCGCTCTTGCCGTCGTTTCTTGCGGTACGGAGCGGTCCGACGGCGGTAAGCTCGCGAAAGAGACCGAGGCGGTCGGCTTGCGTTGCCGCAACCTGATCGATCCCGAGGGAGTGGATAAGGCGTCGCTCAGCTGGCGTATCGCCTCCGATGCGCGGAATGTCGTGCAGACGGCTTGGCAAATCGAGATCGCGTCGAGCAAAAAGTCGCTCGAAAAAGGCCGAGCCGACGTATGGAATTCCGAGAAACAGTTGTCCGATCGTCAGCTGAACATCGTGCCCGAAGGGGTCGTTTTCGAGCCGGGCAAGCTCTACTGGTGGCGCGTCCGTGTTTGGAACGCGGCCGACGAGGTGACTCCGTGGAGCGAGCCGGCCCGTTTTTCGGTCGGTCCCGATACGGCCTACCGCTGGCAGGCCGAGTGGATCACCTCCGAGTGGGGCGAAAATTCCCCCATGCCGTATCTGCGCAAGGAGTTCGATGCGTCGAATTCCGGGACCAAGCCCGAGCGGGCCGTTGTCTATATGTCGGGACTCGGGTGCGGCGATCTCTATCTGAACGGTCGGCTCGTCGACGAGACCCGCGTGTTGGACCCTGCTCAGACCAATTACGAGCAGTACGCGTTTTACAGCACGTTCGATGTGACGGATCTGCTCGAAAAAGGGGATAACTGCATCGGCGTGATGCTCGGCGACGGCTGGTACAATCAGGACAAAGTGTGGAGCGCAGGCATGAGTTACGGCAAGCCGATGCTGCTGTTGCAGATGGAGATTACCTACAAGGACGGCTCGAAGCGGATCGTGGCGACCGACAGTACGTGGACGTGGGCTCCGGGACCGGTGCTGAGCGCGAACCTCTACGCCGGCGAGTCTTACGATGCGAACCGCGAGATCGCCGGCTGGGCTTCGCCGGGAACGCCTTCCGGAGATTGGAAGAGCGTTCGTCCGGCCGAGGGCGTGATTCCCGCGCGCTTGGTTCCGCAGGTCATGGAGCCGATCCGGCTCAAGCAGGAAATCGCTCCGGTAGCCATGTGGCAGGATTCCGCCGGCAACTGGATTTTCGATTTCGGCGTCAACGTGGCCGCCGTACCCCGGCTGGCCGTCGAGCAGCCGCAGGGCACCCGCCTTCGGATGCGCATGGGCGAGCGGCTCGACGACAACCGCCGCGCGATCGATTATCGGACGACCGGCGTCGGCGCTACCGGTGTGGTACAGACCGACGAATACGTTTGCAAGGGGACCGGGCGCGAGACATGGACTCCGCGTTTCACGTATCACGGCTTCCGCTACTTGGAGCTTTCCGGCGCGGCGACGCAGCCGGATACCTCGTGGCTCAGGGCGGTCGTCGTGCATACCGACGTGTCCCGGCGCGGCAGCTTCGAGTGTTCCGATCAGCAGATCAACCGTCTGCACGAGATGGCCGTACGCACGATGCTGAGCAATACGCACGGTTTGCCGACCGACTGTCCCCACCGCGAGCGTTGCGGCTGGCTCGGCGACGCGCATGCCGTGTTCCCGTTCGAGAGCTTCAATTACGACATGGGTAATTTCTGGGCCAAGTACATGGCCGACATCAGCTCGACGTCCTCCGTCTTTTTGGAGAATACGCTGCATCAGAAACTCTACAACACGCAGTTCTATTTTGCCGATAAGCAGCCCGGCATTCCGTTCATGATCTCGCCGGGCCGCCGCCTGTGCGGCGTTGCGTCGCCCGACTGGGGTACGGCCGTCGTGCAGCTTCCGTGGTATATGTACCTCTATTACGATGACGAGGATGCGCTTCGGAAATATTACGGCGAGATGAAGCAATGGGTCGATCATGTCGAGGCTCTGACCGAGAACCATATCGTGCCTTACGGCCTGGGCGACTGGTGTCCGCCGGGTAAGATCGATTGTCCGATCCCGCTCAGCTCGACGGCTTTCCACTACCTCGACGCCTCGATCGTGGCCAAGGCTGCCGCGGTGCTCGGAAATGCGGAGGATTCGGCCCGTTACGCCGATTTGCGGGATCGGATCGGCCGCGCTTTCGTTGCGGAATTCTATGACGGGAAGAACAAGACATTCGGCAGCCAGACGGCCGATGCGATGGCGCTCGATCTGGGACTTGTGCCTGCCGGCGACGAGCATGCCGTGTCCGATGCGATCGTGCGCAATATCGACGAAAAGTACGACGGATTCATCCATACGGGTATTTTCGGTCTCGGGCGGATCGGACAGGCTCTGTCGCGATACGGCAATCCGGAGGCGGCCTGGCGCGTATTCACGAAAAAGGGCGAGAACAGCTTCGAGTGGATGTGGATCGCTGGCGACGCTACGACGCTGTGGGAAGTTCTTCCCATTGACAGCGCACATTCCGACATGGTTTACGGTTCGATGAGTCATCCGATGCAGGGCGGATACGACGCTTGGTTCTACGAGGACATCGCCGGCATCCGTCCCGACGCTTCGGGGCCCGGATTCAAGGTGATTCGCTTCGAGCCGACGATGACCGGCCAGCTTCGCTGGGCCGAGGCTACGCTCGATACGCCCTACGGCCTCGTCGAAAGCGGCTGGCGCAACGAAGACGGCTTGCTGCGGTGGAAAATCGTTATTCCTGCCAATGCTTCCGGCCTCGTGGCGCTTCCCGAGGGCAAGAACATCACGGTCGACGGCCGCGCTTTCGATCCGACGGACTATCCGGTTGCCAGACAAGGACTCGGTTCGCCGCTGTACCGCTTCCCGTCCGGCAGCTATACGTTCGAGATCCGGTAGTCGTTCGGGCATGAACGGCGAGGAAGACTCGCGGAACCGGGAAGGTTCCGCGAGTTTCTTTTTCATGGATTGCGGTCTGTCCTGCCGGGGCCCGGTGCGGGTTTCGGACGGTACGGGCTTCGGGCCGACCGCTTTGTCGTCCGATGCCGTCCGCGCGTGTCCGGGCTACAGGAAGGCCGGACATGTTCCGGATAGCGAGTACCGTGTTTGCGTCTTGTCCGTTTCCGGTTCCGCTTCCCGGACCGGGAGGGGAGAAACGGGACCGATTCGCTCTCGGGCTTGTTTCGCCGACGGTTTTGCTCCGTTCGGCCGGGGCAGGGAGCGGCGGGTCTCCGACGGAAGTTTCCGGAGCGTTCGCGGGATGGATCGGGTCACGGTATCCAGCCTTTTCGGATCGGACAGGGCTTCGGCAGGTCCGGTTGCGGCCTTGCGGTCGCTCCGGCAGCACCGAAATTCGCTTTCGGGTCGAAAGACTTGAAAAAAATCTTCCGATTGGCGAATATATGTGTTATTTTTGTGCGCGGAAAAATATCTAAAACATCAACTAAACATAATCGTTATGGCTTACAGAATGATTCTCAACGAGACCTCCTATTTCGGAGCCGGCTCGAGAAAGGTAATCGCGGAAGAGGTTGCCAAGCGCGGTTACAAGAAGGCGCTGATCGTGACCGACAAGGATCTGATCAAGTTCGGCGTAGCCGATCAGGTGATTGCCGTGCTGAAGGATGCGAACATTCCTTACGAGATTTTCGACGAAGTGAAGCCGAACCCTACCGTGAAGAACGTGAAGGCCGGCATCGCCGCGTTCCAGGCGGCCGGAGCCGATTTCATGATCGCGATCGGCGGCGGCTCGTCGATGGATACCTCGAAGGCGATCGGGATCATCATCAACAACCCCGAGTTCTCCGACGTGGTGTCGCTCGAGGGCGTAGCCAATACGAAGAAAAAGTCGGTTCCCGTCATCGCGCTGCCGACGACGGCCGGCACGGCTGCCGAGGTGACGATCAACTACGTGATTACGGACGAGGAGAACGTCAAAAAAATGGTATGCGTCGATCCGAACGACATCCCGACGCTCGCGATCATCGACCCCGAGCTGATGCTTTCGATGCCGCGCGGTCTGACCGCATCGACCGGCATGGATGCGCTGACGCACGCGATCGAGGGCCTGATTACGCTGGGCGCATGGGAAATGAGCGATATGTTCGAGACCAAAGCCATCGAGATGATTGCCAAGTGGCTGCCCAAGGCCGTCGAGAATCCCTCCGATATCGAGGCCCGCGACGGCATGGCGGCGGCTCAGTACATCGCCGGCATGGCATTCTCGAACGTCGGGCTGGGACTGGTGCACGGCATGGCTCACCCGCTGGGCGCCTACTACGACATTCCGCACGGCGTGGCCAACGCGCTGCTGTTGCCGTTCGTGATGGAGTATAACAAGGAGGCCGCCAAGGCCAAGTACCGCACGATCGCCGAAGCGATGGGCGTCGATACGTCGTCCATGAGTGACGACGAGGCTGCCGATGCCGCAGTCAAGGCCGTGAAGGATTTGGCTATCCGTGTTCGCATCCCGCAGCACCTGAGCGAGATCGGCGTTCCCGAAAGCGGTCTGCCGACGCTGGCGCAGGCGGCTTTCAACGATGTCTGCACGCCGGGCAATCCCCGTCAGACGAACGTAGAGGAGATTCTCGCCATTTATAAGAAAGCGTTCTAAGGACGAGGCGGAAGTCTTCAGTCGGATGATAGCGGCCGGCCGGTTCTTTGAACCGGCCGGCTTCGTTTTCCTGCATGGACGCTTGTTCCGGCAGAAGGGGAATGGCCTCGTGCGGGTCCGGTGTGGCGGACGGGAGGTTCGTCGTTTCGTGTCGGGGACGGGGAAGCCGGCGGATGAAGTTACGATAAGTTTACTTCGGGAAACGTGGCGATTATTCCGAAGTTTTTACCTTTGTATAAGATTGTCGGGAAATTTTCCCGGATCGCTACGCTCCTTTCGCGTAACGCTTCGCGACGATGCCGTGCCCGGCGGATTGCCGGTCCGGATCGTTTTTGTCGAGGGAATACCGCTTGTCTGACGCGAGGAGGAAGAGATATGTCCCGAAATTTAACGCATTGTTGATTATGAAAAATCTATGGTTGATTCTGGCGGTCGGATTCGCGGCCTTTTCTTGTTCCGGCGCTCCTCAGGCGCAGGAGCCGACACGGGTCGACAGCATTCTGCGGAAACTGTACGATCCGAATACCTCCTCGGTCGTGGTGGTCGCTCATAGGGGAGACTGGAAGCATAGCGTCGAGAACTCACTGCCCGCCATGCGGCATGCGATCGAGATGGGGGTCGATGTCGTCGAGATCGACATTCGTCGGACCGCCGACGGACGTCTGGTGCTGATGCACGACGCGACGATCGACCGGACGACGAACGGTCGGGGCGAGGTGGCCTCGCTGACGTTCGACTCGATCCGCCGATGCCGGCTGAAAGCTCCCGACGGTACGCTGACCGACTTGCTCGTGCCGACGCTGGACGAAGTGTTCGAGCTCGGACGCGACCGGATACTGTTCAATATCGACAAGGGCTTCGATATTTTCGACGATGTGTTTTTTCTGGCCGATTCGCTGGGAGTCGCCCGCCAGGTGCTGATGAAGGGAACGCAGCCGGCCGACCGCGTGCAGGAAGCGCTCGGGAAGTACCTCGACCGGATCGTCTACATGCCGATCGTCCATCTCGACAAGGAGGGGGCGTTGGAGGCGATTGCCGATTTTCAGGAAAAGATACGTCCGGCGGCTTACGAGCTGCTTTATGGAAACGATACGACGCGTGTGCCGCTCGAAGCCGAGAAGATGCTCGCCGGTCGGGCGCTGATCTGGTACAACACGATGTGGAAGGGCATGGCCGGCAGCCGCTACGACGACCGGGCCGAGACGGAACCCGACAGCGTATACGGGGTGCTGATCGACTCGCTGGGCGCACGGATTATCCAGACCGACCGGCCCGGGCCTCTGATTCGCTACCTCGAAGCGCGCGGACAACATTGACGGGTAGCCGATTCGGACGAGCGTTCCGCGGAGAGATGCCGGGCAGGCTTTGCGTCGGCCGGCGGCTTTGTGAATCGGAGCGGTAGTTGCTTCGGTTTTCGGCTTGTGCCGTGGCATTTCTTCGTGGGAATATAAGCCGTTTCCATGAATCCGTTGCCGGCTTCCGCTCGGAGCCGGTTCCGGAACGGAAAGACTGTACGGTGCCGAAAGACGCGCGGAGTTCGGCCGGGCGTGAACGGGTTTTCCGTGCGGGTATCTTCCGCGATAGGGAGATGCGACAGGCGCGCGGAAAATTGCTATATTTGCGTGAGAAATATTTCCGTACAGGCTTATGACACGACGACCGTCCGATCCTTCCGTCCGATCCGTGCAGGAAGACGATATGCCCGTGCGTCCGCCGAGACGGGTCGGCCGCCGGGTTGCTAAGATTTCATTGGTCGCTTTGGCTTCGCTGATCCTTTTGGCCGGGCTGGTTTTGGGCGGCGTGGCTCTGGTGCTTACCCCCGCCCGTCTGACGCCGCTCGTCAACGAGTATGCCAGCCGGGTGCTGAATGCTCGGATCGGGTTCGATACCGTATCGCTTTCGCTGGTACGGCATTTCCCCAACGTGGGCGTTCGTCTCAAAGGAGGCCAGATCGTTTCCCGGGCCTTCGAGGGCCTGCCCGATTCGTTGCGCGCGGAAATACCCGCCGCAGCCGATACGCTGTTGCGTTTCGACGAGTTTACGCTGGCGCTCGATCTGCCCCAGCTGCTCGCTTCGCGCTTGGTCGTCCGCCGGATCGATCTGCGCCGTCCCCGCGTTTATGCCTATGTGGCCCCATCGGGGCGGGCGAACTGGGAAATCTATGCGGCCGATACGGTTTCCTCCGAAAGCGATACGGTTTCCGCTTCCGACTTTTATCTGCACGTCGCCCGTCTGATGGTGCGCGACACGGCTCATATCGTCTACGACAACCGTCCCGACCGCACGAAAGCCGAGCTCGATCTGAACATGCTGAGCTTGAAAGGGACTTCCGGCCAGACCTACCGGATCGACTGGGAGAGCCGGGGCAGTGTCCGGGTCGATACGCTCGACTTTTGTCGAGATTTGCCCGTCTCGTTGCACGGGGGATTCGCGTTCGATACCCGCCGGCGCGGAGGAATCCTGTTCGATGGGCTGACGCTCGAAGCGGGCGGCATTCCGGTGCGTCTCGACGGACGGGTCGACCTGTCTGCCGACAGTATCGATTCGCGTCTGAACTGTCGTATCCGGCCGCTTTCTGTCGCCCGGCTGATCGGTTTGGTACCCGAAGGTCTTTCCCCTTCTCTGAAAGGAATCGAAACGGACATCGCCCTCGATATGAATGTGAATGTCAGGGGCGGCTACCGTATGTCCGACGGCCGTTTGCCCGATTTCTCGGTCGAGTTGAAGACCGACGGGGGCTATCTCGGGTATAGGAATGCCAAGACCCGTCTCGACCGTCTGGCTCTCGACGCCTCGCTGTTCTACCGCTCGGCCCGGCCCGATTCGATAGGGTTCGTACTGAGACGTCTGTTCATGCAGGGAGCCGGCATGACGCTGGATGCCGATGCGACGGTCTGGAATGCGTTGGGCGATCCGTCCGTAGCGGCGAGGGTGGCCGGGGCGGTCGATCTCGACACGTTGTCCGTCTTGTTCCCGTCGCAGCGAGGAATCGGGGTTCGGGGCCGTCTGGGTATCGATGCCGGCGCCCGTTTCCGGCTCAGTCAGCTGAATATGGCTCATATCGGTCAGGTCCGTTTGGGCGGTCGGGTGACCCTGGACGACATCGGGATCGATATGCCGGAGGATACCGTTTCTCTGATGGTCCGCGGAGGCGTGCTGACTTTCGGTTCGGAAGAAGGAAGGAACGATTCTACGAGCTTCGACGGCTTGCAGACGCTCCGCATGGTCGTAACGGCCGATACGATGCATGTCGATTGGAAGAACCAGCTGCGGCTGATCGCTTCGAAAGTCGGCGCCGGGGTCCGAAGCGACGCGGCATCGCTCGGAGGAGACACGACGGTCGTCCACCCGCTGGCCGGAGGGGTAGGGGCGCGTTATTTCGAAGTTTCCTTGTCCGACTCTTCCTCGCTGAGGCTGCATTCGGTCCAAAGCACTTTCCGCATCGAACCTTCTGCCGGGAATGCCGCCGTACCTTTGCTCGGTCTTTCTTACGATGCCCGGATGATGAATGTACGAAACGGAGTGGAGCGTTACGATCTGTTCGGCAGCCATGTCGATATGAGCGCTACGCTGGCGGCTCGTCGGTTCGATTCGGCGCGCCGTCGTCTGCTGCTCGATTCGTTGCAGGGGGTCTATCCCGCCGTTGCGCGGGATTCCTTGTTCGCTCACTGGAGAGCGCAGAGACGTCGCGGTACGATGGCCCGTCAGGACGATTTCGCCGGGTCGGATATCGATATGCGGATCGACCGGTCGCTCGGCGAGATGTTGCGCCGTTGGGATGCGAACGGTTCGGTGAAGGCTGCGGGCGGGCGCGTCGTTACGCCCTATTTCCCGCTTCCGAACCGGTTGCGTCGGGTGGATATGCGCTTTACGACGAATGAGATCGAACTGAAAAATACCCAGATACGTTCCGGAGTCTCGTCGCTTGAGCTGACCGGACGCATCGGGAATCTCAGGCGGGCGCTCTCCGGGCGCGGCGTGCTCGAGGTGGATATGGAAATCGAATCCGATACGCTGAACTTCAACGAGCTGGCTCGTGCGGCAATGGCCGGTGCGGCTTACGGCGAAAAGTCCGAACAATACCGGCAATCGCTGGCCGAGGCCGAGAGCAGCGAGCGCTTGCAGCAGCTCATCGAGGAAGGCAGCGGGATGGCTGATGCCGATTCGGCCGGTAGTCCGCTGATCGTCATCCCGTCCAATATCGATCTGCATGTCGGTCTCTGCGTTCGCTACGGCCTTTACTCTACGCTGGTGCTGCATTCGCTTTCGGGCGATCTGATCGCCCGCGACCGTTGCGTCCAGCTAAAGGATTTGCAGGCGAAAACCAATGCGGGCGATATGAGCCTGACGGCTCTTTATGCCACCCGCAGCCGCGACGACATTGTCACGGGTTTCGATCTGGAGCTCCGCCGCGTGCAGGTCGAACGGCTGATCTCCCTGATGCCTTCGGTCGATTCGCTGCTGCCGATGCTGCGTTCGTTCGAAGGTATGGTCGATTGTACGATCGCCGCGACGGCTGCGGTCGATACGATGATGAACATCGAACTGCCGACGCTCAATGCCGCCTGCAGCATCCGGGGCGAGAACCTCGTGCTGCTCGACGGCGAGACGTTTACCGAAATATCCAAGATGCTCCGGTTCAAGAACCGCAAGCGGAATCTCATCGACCGCATATCGGTCGATCTGCTCGTGCACGACAACCGGATCGAGCTATTCCCGTTCATCGTCGAGATGGATCGTTACAAAGCGGCTGTCAGCGGAGTCCAACGGCTCGACATGAGTTTCGACTATCATATTTCCGTTCTGAAGTCTCCTATTCCGTTCCGTCTGGGCGTCAATATTTTCGGTACGCTCGACAAGTTCAAGTTCCGGATAGGGCGCGCGCGCTACAAGAGCGAGAATCTCCCGTCGTTCGTCGGTCTGATCGATACTACCCGCGTGAACTTGCGTCGTACGATTACCGATATTTTCCGCCGGGGTGTCGATGCCGCTTCGCTCGGAGAGATGCGGATTGCTCCGACCGTCGATTCTTCGGCCTATTTGCCTCCCGACGAGCGACTCTCCCGTGCCGACAGCCTGATGTTGCAGCAGGAAGGAATTTTGCCCGATTCGGTCGTGATCGACTCTTCGGCGAGAGTGCCTGCCTCGGAACCCGATTCGCTTGCCGGACGGTCCCGGGAGCCCGCCGACGAGGCGATGTCGCGGGCGGAGCGCCGCAGGGAGCGCAAGGCGTTGAAACGGGAGCGGAGAACCGGACAGAAGACGCTTCCTTCGATAACCGGATAGATTCGCCATGCGTTTACCGATGAAAAGAGTGCTTGCCGTTTTATTGCTTCTCGGCCTGACCGCTTGCCGCGAGACGTTCCGCAAGGCCGAAACCGTCGCAAGGCCCGGCTCCGAACCCAAGATGTTCCGAACGGTCGACGTGCCTATGCTGCTCGATACGCCCGAGCAGCGTGCCGAGTACGTGGCGAAGAATTACTGGAATCATTTCGACTTCTCCGACACCTCCTACGTCGATTTGCCCGAGGTGACCGAGCAGGCGTTCGCCGACTACGTCAATCTGCTCGGGCAGATGCACGGCGAACTCGCTTCGCAGTCCGTCCGGATCACTTTGTCGAAAGCCGAGGCCGATTCGGCGATGTACGGCTATTTTGTCGGGCTGTTCGAGAAATACCTGTACGATCCCAATTCGCCGATGCGTAACGAGGAGCTCTATATTCCCGCGCTCGAGGCGATGATCGCTTCCGAGAGGCTCGGCGAGGCGGACAAGGTCCGGGCCCGTTACCGACTGGAGCTGGCCCGGCGCAATCGTCCCGGGACGCCGGCAACCGATTTCCGCTACCGGCTCGCCTCGGGAGCGTGGGGTACGCTGTACGGCGTGAAAGCCGACTATACGATTCTTTTCCTGAACAATCCGGGCTGTACCGCTTGTAAGGAGACGATCGGGCAGATCGTTGCGTCCGAGCCCGTCGGCAGGATGATTGTCCGAGGAAAGGTCAAGGTGCTGGCCGTTTATCCCGACGAGGATATGAAGGCGTGGCGCGACTATTTGCCGCATTTTCCCTCGGCGTGGATCAATGCCTACGATGCCGACCTGAAAATAAAGAGCGCCGAGCTGTACGATCTGAAAGCCATTCCGACGCTCTATCTGTTGGACAGCAACAAGACGGTTCTGCTTCGGGACGCCCCGTTTCCTCGTATCGAACGCTATCTGATCGATGCCGAGGCCGGCGAATCGTGAAGGATCCGGCGGACTCCGTTCTCACGATCTGTTGGCCGCGTCGTCCGTAGCGGCAGTCCGGCTTTCCCCTGCGGGACAATACATGAAAGAGCGGGGCAGCCCGCCGGCTGTCCCGCTTTTCATCGCGAAGCGCTTCTCTGTGCTTTCTTGCTTATTTGATAGCGATCTCCTTCATCTTCTTTTCCTCGGGCTCGACGACCTTCTTGGGAATGTCGATCGTCAGCACGCCGTTCTCGACTTTCGCGTCGATCTTGTCTTTTTCGACGTTTTCCGGCAGCACCATGATCTGCTGGAAGCGGCTGTACGAGAACTCGCGGCGCAGATATTTGCCTTTCTTGTCTTTCTCGTCGTTCTCCGTTTTCTTTTCCATCGACACGATCAACTGGTTCTCCGGATCGATCTTGATCGAAAAGTCGTCCTTGGTCATTCCCGGGGCGGCCACTTCGACTTTGTAGTCGTTGTCCGACTCGATGATATTGATCGCCGGCGAGGCGGTATTGGTTTTCTCTACCCATTCGTTGCCGAAGAAATCGTTGAAGATTCCCGGCAGCCAGTTCTGTGATCTTCTTGCAGGCATCATAGTTTTGTCCTCCTTATTTGTTTTTAGTTCGATTTGCTTTTTCGTCCCGGGCCCCTTTCGGTTTTCCGGGTTCGATATCAGGGAAGATCAAAATGTATGCCAGCGGGATCGGGAGGACGGATTTCCGGCTTTGCGGTCCCGTTCCGGGGCGAAATATCGCCGTGATGGCCGCCTTGGCGATCCGGTCGCGCCATTCTGTCCTGACAAACCGGCGGATCGATGACAAAATATCACTGACAACCGTCTGGTTGTCAGTGATATGTATCTTCGAAGCGAATGAATCAGATACCGGCTATTTTCTTGATTTCGCTCAGCTTGTTCAGTGCTTCGAGCGGCGTAAGCGAGTTGATGTCGAGTCCCTTGATCTCGTCGCGGATCTGCTTGAGGACCGGGTCGTCGAGCTGGAACATGCTGAGCTGGATGCCGCTGCCGCCGTATTGGGCGACCGTCGGGGCCTTCTTGCGGCTGTCCTTCAGCTTTCCCCGGTGTGCCGATTCCATATCCCGGAGAATCTGTCCGGCCCGGTCGGTGATTGCGGCCGGCATGCCGGCCATTTTAGCCACATGGATACCGAACGAGTGTTCCGTTCCTCCGCGCACGAGCTTGCGCAGGAAGATCACCTGCCGGTCGACCTCCTTGACCGCCACGTTGTAGTTCTTGACCCGCTCGTAGAGCTCCTCCATTTCGTTCAGTTCGTGATAGTGCGTGGCGAACAGCGTCTTGGCCTTGGCCGTCGGATGCTGGTGGATGTACTCGACCATCGCCCATGCGATCGATATGCCGTCGTAGGTGCTCGTGCCGCGTCCGATCTCGTCCAAGAGCACCAGGCTCCGCTGCGAGATATTATTCAGAATGCTGGCCGATTCGAGCATTTCGACCATGAAGGTCGACTCGCCTTGCGAAATGTTGTCCGAGGCCCCGACGCGCGTGAATATCTTGTCGACGATGCCGATGTGCGCCTCGGTCGCAGGAACGTAGCTGCCGATCTGGGCCATCAGCACGATCAGCGCCGTCTGTCGCAACAGGGCCGATTTACCCGACATGTTCGGTCCGGTGATGACGATCACTTGCTGCGACGAGTCGTCGAGGCGGATGTCGTTGGGCACGTACTGCTCGCCGACTTTCATCAGCGTCTCGATCACCGGATGCCTTCCCTCGCGGATGTCGATCGTCTGCGAGTCGTTCACATCGGGCCGGCAGTAGTTCCTTTCGACGGCCTGCGTGGCGAACGAGAGCAGGCAGTCGAGCCGGGCGACGACCGAAGCGTCGGCCTGTATCGGCGCGGCGTAGCGGGCCAGCTCGGCGAGCAGCGCCGCGAAGAGTTCCTGTTCCAGCACGAGCATCCGGCTCTCGGCGCCGAGTATCTTTTCCTCGTATTCCTTCAACTCGGCGGTGATATACCGCTCGGCTCCGGTCAGCGTCTGCTTGCGGATCCAGTCGGAGGGGACCTTGTCCTTGTGCGTGTTGCGTACCTCGATATAGTAACCGAACACGTTGTTGAAGCTGATCTTGAGCGACGGGATGCCTGTGGCCTCGCTTTCGCGTTGCTGGATGCTCGCGAGGATTTCCTTGCCGTGCGAGGCGATGTTCCGCAGGTCGTCCAGTTCGATGCTCACTCCCTGCGCGATCACTCCGCCTTTCTGAATCTGGTTCGACGGGTCGGGATAGATTTCCTTGTCTATGCGGTCCCTTACTTTCAGGCAGAGGTCGAGCTTCGCGGCCATTTCCCTCAGGGGCTCCTGCCCGGACTGCTCCATGGCGGTCTTGATCTTTTCGACGGCGTACAGCGCGTTTTTCAGTTGTACGACTTCCCTCGGGGTTACCCGTCCGACCGCAACGCGCGAGATGATCCGTTCCAGATCGCCCGTCGAGGCGACCGCCTCGGCGAGCATCTCGCGCAACGAGGCGTCGTCGCGGAGCAGCGATACGACGTCGAGCCGGCGATTGATCTGTCCGGGGTCTTTCAGCGGGAGCGAGATCCAGCGCCGGAGCATCCGCGCGCCCATCGGCGATCCGGTCCGGTCCAGCACGTCGAACAGCGAGCAGCCTTCCTGCCCGCCGTTGGCCGTGAAAAGCTCCAGGTTGCGGATCGAGAACTTGTCGATCCACACGTACCGGTCTTCGTCGATGCGCGAGATGGACGAGATATGGCCCGTCTGACGATGCTCGGTGAACTCGAGGTAATAGAGGATCGCTCCGGCCGCCGTGATCGCCGCCGGCATCTGCTCGATGCCGAATCCTTTGAGCGACGTAGTGCCGAACTGGGCGAGCAGCTTGTCGCGGGCCGAATTCTCGGCGAACATCCACGGGTCGAGCCGATAGGTATAGTGCTTCGTTCCGAAAGCCTCGGAAAACTCGCTCTCGTATCCTTTCTGATAGATCACTTCCTTAGGGGACAGGTTGGCCAGCAGCTTGTCGACGTAGGGGCTGTCGCCCTCGGCCGCGAAAAACTCGCCGGTCGACAGGTCGAGGAATGCGACGCCGGTGCGCTTGCCCGCGAAGTGCACGGCGGCGAGGAAAGTGTTTTCCTTGCACGACAGGATGTTGTCGCTCAGCGAAATGCCCGGCGTGACGAGTTCGATGACGCCCCGCTTGACGATTTTCTTCGTCGTTTTGGGGTCCTCGAGCTGTTCGCAGATCGCCACGCGCTCCCCGGCGCGGACCAGTTTCGGAAGATAGGTGTCGACGGCATGGTACGGGAAGCCGGCCAGTTCGACGTACGAGGCCGCGCCGTTGGCCCGGCGCGTCAGCGTGATGCCGAGTATCTTGCTGGCCTTGATCGCGTCCTCGCCGAACGTCTCGTAGAAGTCGCCCACGCGGAACAGCAGGATCGCGTCGCCGTGCACCGCCTTGATGCCGTAGTATTGCTTCATCAGCGGCGTCTCGACGTATTTGGTTTCTTTTGCCAAGTTTTTAAAATAATCGGTTCAGAGCGTAAAAATAGTCATTTATCTTCGAAAAAGCGTTCGTCGAAGTTGATAAAATACAACTTTTCGGTCGCCCGGGTGAGAGCCGTATAGAGCCATCGCAGCAGGTCCCGGCTGATCGTCTCCTCGCCGAAAAGCATCCGGTCGACGAACACGCAGCGCCATTGTCCGCCTTGCGCCTTGTGGCAGGTGACGGCATAGGCGAACTTGACCTGCATCGCGTTGAAGTAGGGATTTTCGCGCACCTCTTTATAGCGTTTCGCCTTGGAGGGAATGTCGGCGTAGTCCTCCGCGACGGCGAAGAACAGCCGGCTGCTCTGCTCGCGCGTCAGTGCGGGCGACTCGCTCGAGAGCGTGTCGAGGAGCACTTGGCACTCGAGCTCCATGTCGTCGTAGTCGGGAAATACGAGGCTCGCCTGCGCGAAGCGGAATCCGTAGAAATCCTCGAACCGGCGTATGCGGCGCAGGCGGGCCGTGTCGCCGTTGGCGATGAAGTCCGTGCCGCCGGGCTGCTGCTCCGGATTTTCCTGTCGGTCTTGCTGTTGCTGCTTGCCCGTGTAATGGTAGTTGTTCTTGACGATCATCAGCAGGTCGCCCGAGCCGATCTCCTCCTCGGCGAACAGCACGTGGCGCCGTACGGCCTCGTTGAAGCGGTTGGCCCGCTTGTTCGAGCGCGTGATGATGATCGTCTCGTCCATGCCGTACCGGTCGTAGGCGCTTTGGATCGCTTCGAGTATCTCGCCTCCTTCGAGCGCTTCCACGTCGTCGAACGAGGTGTCGAACATCGGAATGTCGATGATGTCGGCCTCCAGCATGCAGCGCACGAGCGTCGCGTTGAACAGTATGCCCGACTGGCTGTCCTGCCGTACCACGTCGTCGAGCAGCACGGCCTCGGCTTCGCCGTACCCCTGCATATGCTGCACGTCGAGCGCCGGGCTGTGCTCCAGCCCCACGGGCGGAAGTTGGGCCGTATCGCCGACCAGAATCAGTCGGCAGCCCGCGCCCCGGCGGACATAGGTGACCAGATCGTCGAGCAGCTGTCCCGACCCGAACAGCGATCCGTCGGGGGAGTAGTTCGACAGCATCGATGCCTCGTCCACGATGAACACGGCGTTTTTCTGCTTGTTATAGTCGAGCGAAAAGTGCGACTCGGCCGAGGCCAGCGTCTTCTGCCGGTAGATCTTTTTATGGATAGTATAGGCTTTGCGGCCGGCGTAGCGGCTCATTACTTTGGCGGCCCGTCCGGTCGGTGCCAGCAGCACGGCCGGCACGCCCATCTCTTCGAGCGTCCGTACCAGAGCGGCGACAAGCGTCGTTTTGCCCGTTCCGGCATAGCCGTTCAGGATGAAAGTGCGGTCCGTCGGCGCTTCGGCGATGAACCGCGACAGCCGCTCGACGACCGTTTTTTGTCCCGGAGTTGGGTCGAATCCGAAATTCTTGTAAATTTGGGAGGCGATATGCGACGATAGCATGGTCGGAAAATGTTCGGTGTTGTCGGTGAGGGACGGATGTCCGCCCGAGGCAAAATTAGTTCAAAAACGGGGGATCGGAAAGGCCGTGGCCGGAAAAGACGCTCGTTTTTCACCGAGTGCGCGCATCGCCCGAAACGAGAAACGATGACTGATAGCAAACCGAAATATCGCGCGGGCCGGCTGCTCGCGCTGCAACTCTCCCGCCGGGGAATGACCGGTTGCCTGCTATGCGACGGAGCGGTCGAGCGATTGCTTTCCGTCCGGTTCGCTGCAGGAAAGGGTCTTGCGGAGGCCCTGAGGGAAGCCTCCGACATGGGCCGGCTACCCGAGCCCGTGGGCGACCGGACGGAAATATCGCTCGATACCGACCGGGTCTGTCTGGTTCCCGCCGAGCTTTTCGATCCGAGCGATGCCGGAAGCTATCTGGACGTTCACGGCGTGTCGCTCGACGATGCGGATGAGGTCCTGGTTTCGTCGGAAGTCGCCGGCGCGATCGCTCTGATGGCCTGCGAGGGCGAAGTATGCGCCTTTTTGCGTCGGCGCTACGGCGAGGTGGGGTTCACGCATCCGCTGCTCGACGTGCTTCGCGTCGGACCCTGCGACGAGGTGATCGAGGCCGTCCTTTCGCGCGATACGGTTCATTTGGCGGCCTATGCGTCGGGATTGCTCTATGCCGCGACGCTGCCGTGCCGGACCGAAGCCGATCTGCTTTATCTGCTGGAGAGCGTCCGACGGATGTTTCCCGACCGGATGTTCCGCGTCGCGCTGTCGGGCGAGCTGCCCGACGGGCTGGTCCGCTCCCTCGGGCGGCGTTTCCGCCGCGTCGGGGCCGTCAGGCCCGCGCTTCCCGGCTCGGTCGGACATAAGGAAGATTCGTACCGGTATGCGTCCGTAATCCGAATGTGTTATGAGAATCGTTAGCGGCATCCTTCGCGGCCGGATCATACAGCCGCCGAAAAATTTGCGGGCCCGTCCTACGACCGACTTCGCCAAGGAAAATCTGTTCAATGTGATCGAGAGCCATCGCGACGTCGAGGGTGCCGACGTGCTCGACCTGTTTGCCGGGACCGGCTCGATCAGCTACGAGTTTGCCTCGCGGGGGGCCGCTTCGGTCGTTTCGGTCGAAATCAATGCGGTGCATTACGACTTCATCCGGCGTACTGCCCGGAATTTCGGTCTCGACCGGATTCACCCTGTCAAGGCCAATGCCTTTCTCTATCTGAAAAGCTGTCCCAAGCAGTTCGACCTGATATTTGCCGACCCGCCCTACGACATCGTCGGTAGCGACACGATTCCCGAGACCGTTTTCGGCCGCCGGCTTCTGAAGCCCGGCGGATGGCTGATTCTGGAGCATCCGAAGAGCCTCGACGTGAGTGGGTTCGAGCATTTCGTCGAGCGGCGGAGCTACGGCAGCGTCCAGTTCTCGATATTCGTACAACCGTAGAAAGCGGGAAATTTTTTCAACGAAACGCTCCGAAATTTTGGAGATTCGAAAAATAGCCTTATCTTTGCACTGCAATTGAGAAAAAACGGTTGCGGTGTACTTAAACGGTGTGGTAGTTCAGCTGGTTAGAATGCCTGCCTGTCACGCAGGAGGTCGCGAGTTCGAGTCTCGTCCATACCGCCAAAGTCATCCGGAGGAAGCCTGAAAGGCTTCCTCTTTTTTTATTTCCGATACGTGTTTCGCTTGTCCGTGCAGGTTTTCTGTTCGTGCGGGAACTGTCCGTTTTCGCCGCAGTTGCCTGTGTCCGGCTTCATTTGCTGCCGCATGAGACTTTACTCTGATGCTACATATGCCGATCCTACGATGCAGGACGGCATTCCGCTTCCCCGGCGGTACGGGGCCATTGCTGCCATTGCGCTGGGCGTATCGTTGTCGGTGCTGGACGGAACGATCGCCAATGTCGCGTTGCCTACGATCGCGGGCGACTTGCGGATTTCACCGGCTTCTTCGATTTGGGTCGTCAATGCCTACCAGCTGGCGATCGTCGTCTCTTTGCTGGCGCTTTCGTCTTTGGGCGATTTGATCGGTTATCGGAAGATTTATCTCGGCGGCCTGATCGTTTTCACGCTTGCCTCGCTGGGATGCGTGCTGTCGCGGTCGCTCGCGGAGCTTACGGTGGCGCGCACGGTGCAGGGATTCGGCGCTGCGGCCGTGTCGAGCGTCAATACGGCGCTGATCCGGGTCATTTATCCCCGTCGTTACCTCGGCCGGGGCATGGGTATCAACGCGCTGGTCGTCGCCGTTTCGGCGGCTGCCGGGCCCACCGTGG